>NHCFR05603__coassemble_373_pt1 | contig 38050 bp, 48 predicted proteins | sample NHCFR05603__metabat2_low_PE_044 | metagenome-assembled genome bin NHCFR05603 | reverse complement strand
GGTTTCACCAGGAGATCACTCTGGTGCGGGCCGAACTCTCCGGCGGCTCCATCCGGGTGGAGAAAATCGTCATTCCCCACGAGGTGCCGTGATGGAGCTGGGACTGACCTTTCCGCTGCAGCGGTTCCTGCACCAAAAGCCGCCGCCCTACGGCAGCGAAACCGACCGGCGTTTCTGCTGGGACCTGCACGTCATCGAACTGCGGGGCCGCAAATGCCTTTTGGCTGTGCACTGCCACAGCCGTTACACCTTTGTGCGGTTCGATGTGCCGGGGCTGCTCTGGGCCAGCCTGCCCGAACTGTTTTGCGCCGGCCTTGCGGACAGTCTGGCTGCCGCCGGGTTTTCTCCTGAGCAAATCGCCGCTTATCTGAAAGCGGCCGGCAGCACGCATTTCACCCGCACCCACGGGCGGCGGGAGGTCGCGTTTCTCAACCGCGCCTGGGAGGATGTGCTGGCGCTGGATACCTGCCTGGACGCCGCCAGCGCCGCCCAGCCCATGCTGGACTGGGCGGTGAATGCCCACCCCAGCCGTTGCGTGGGTTTTGAGGGTCTGGCTCCTGCGGCTGGGCGAATCGGAGCGTCGCTTATTTTCAAGTAAACATCATTTTCCAAACGGCGCAAACGGGCCGGGCCTTCGCATACGCGAACGCCCGGCCCTCATTTTATTTGTTCTTTTGCAGCACCAGCAAATACCGGTGGATCGTTCCCTCCACCACGCCATTCTGCTCCAGGATCTCCTGTGCGCGGTACAGCTGCTCCCGGCAGGTTTCCACCGAAAAGCCCGGGAACTCCCAAGGCAGCACGCGGGCGAACCACACCAGCGCCCCTATATCCCAAAACCGGATGGGGCGAAAGGCTTCTTCCCCGCGCAGCACTCGCAGTCCGGCGCTTTTCACCGCCTCGGCGGCGCAGGCGAGTGTTTGCTGCGGGAAGGGCAGCGGCAATTCCCCCAGCAGCAGTTCCACCAGTTCCCGGTCATTTTTCGCTCCCACTTGTTCGGTGATGAACGTTCCGCCGGGCCGCAGCAGGCGGCTGATTTCCGCCGGGTCATAGCTGCCGTGTCGATTCAGAATCAAGTCAAAGGTCCCATCGGCAAAGGGCAGAAGCCCTTCGCCGTCCGCCTGTTCAAACCGTATCCCCAGCGGGGAAAGCCTCCGGCGGCAGAGATCCGCGTTGGGCGGCCAGCCCTCGGTGGCGCTGGTTTTATTGTGGGGGTGTTTCAATGACAGCAGGAACTCCCCTCCGCCGGTGTCCGTATCAAGAAGCTTCCTGTCCGGCTGCAAAAACGCCCGCACCACCTGTGCATAGTCCCAGGGCAGGTCCTGCTCTTCCTCATAGCGCCCGCGCAGGTGGGAAAAATCCCAGCCCTTCATCCGCGCCGCGTCCTCTTCCTGCAGCCATTGGCGATACAGCTCTGTTCTGTTCATTCAAAACCGCTCCTTTTCGTAGTCGTCTGTACGATCCGGTGCAGTTCGCTGATAACAGTTATTTACTCGATGCAGTCTGTTATCAGACGTATCACTGCACCGAGAGATTACCTCGAAGGAGCGTCATTCCGACTTCACCGCCTTTCAAAATTTATGATACCACAGCGACGCTTTGCCGGTAAATATGCCAGCCGGGATACAGCAACAAAAATATTGTAAAAGGACTGGTTTTTCCCAATCGGGTTTTGTATGATAAAAGTAGAGCTTTGCGGTCCGCTTCAGCATTCGCCAAGGACGCACCGCACTCTTTCTCGCGTAATTTTCAAACCATATTTCGAAACACTCTTCGAGGAGGAATCGAATGTGAAAAAGGAATTGGAAAAAAGCGAACTTATGCCCATAGTGAAAAAGCCCCGAGTGCTTTTGGAAAAGCAATGGGCAGCCTGGGCGCCCATGCAAAAGAGACTGTGACCAAGGCACAGAGCACAGTAATGCACGTTGTGGATAAGAATGGCAACGGCAAAATCGACGCCGAAGACTTTGGTCTGACCCGCGAAAATCTGGAAGGCGCAGGTGAAACAGTGAAAGGCGTTGCCATCGCTGCCGGACACGGACTCAAGGCAGGAAGCGCCGCTATGGGGAAAGCCTTTGTCGAAGCTCGGCTGGAACTGGACCTCAAGACCTTAAAGCCGGTTTTCCCGGACACGCTGCCCTTTTCCATCAACGACCCTCATGCTGAGGCAGCACAGCCAAGCATTTTGTCCATCGTCGCACGCGATAAAAAAAGAAGCGAGAGCGAGGTGTGCCGTGGTGCGGTAGGATACTACCAGTCTGCAAAAGGATACGAACTGTTGAATCTTTACGAGGACTATGTGTCGCAGTCTGCACTGGCTTTTTATCCGGCCGCAACCAAGGGAATTTTCCTGGCAGACCCGTATCAGGTGGGAGTTTACATTGCCCTGGACGAATACTTCGACTTTATCCGCAAAGCCCTTGTAAACGAACTGGAAGTTGTGGCTCAGGATCTCGGTGCCAAGCATGTTCGTATCAGTTTCAAAGAGGACAAAAAGTCGCTGGTCGCACAGCAGGTTCAAACAAAAGCCAAAACAAAGCTCGAATCCATGTCTGCAGAGCATTCAGCTTCCGTAGACGAATTCTCCAGTGTAGAAATTGCCGCCGACGTAAAATTCAGCGGTCATGACTCTCCTGTCGCTCCGCCCCTTGTTTATTTCAAAAACGAGAGCGATATTGTGAAGCTTGTCCGCATGCGTACCAGCGACGGGTCCAACAAAATCGAATCCAAAACTTACCGTTTTCAGTGCAATCGCCTGTTCGGCGCCAAAGAGGACGACTCCGCGCAAATCAGCGCAATCCTGAATGGTATCAAATGCACCGGGTCAGCCTCCTTCAGCCAAAACATCCAGCGTGAAAGCCGGACTATTCTGGAATACAGTATTGAATTCTGACAAAGGCTCTGTTCCCCTTATTTCCACATTCAATGGGCACAAAGGTCCTCTGTAACAAGAGGTCCTCTGTGCCCGTTTTTTCGCCGCCTGTATTTCACGGTCAAACATGACAGACAGCTGTCCGGTTCCTGTGGTATAATACAGGCAAACACAGGAAAGGCGGCGGAGCGCATGAAGCTGGACCGGCTCATCGGCATTTTATCTATTCTGCTCCAGCGGGAAAAAGTCACCGCGCCGGAATTGGCCCAGCGGTTCGAGGTGTCCCGCCGCACCATCCAGCGGGACGTGGAGGCCCTCTGCCGGGCCGGCATTCCCATCTCCACCGCCCAGGGGGCGGGCGGCGGCATTTCCATTCTGGACGGATACCGGGTGGACCGCACCCTTCTCACCGCCCCGGAAATGCAGGCGATCCTGGCAGGGCTGCGCAGTCTGGACAGCGTCAGCGGCACCCGCCGCTACGCTCAGCTGATGGAAAAGCTGTCCGCAGGGGCAGGCACGCTGGTGCCCGGCAGCGCCGACCTGCTCATCGATCTGTCTTCCTGGTACAAAGACAGCCTCGCTCCCAAAATCGAGTTGATTCAGGACGCCATCCGCCTGCACCGCACCGTTCAGTTTTGCTACTTTTCCCCCAAAGGAGAATCACGGCGCACGGTGGAGCCCTGCTACCTTGTGTTCCACTGGTCGGCCTGGTATCTGTGGGGCCGCTGCCGCACCCGGGAGGACTATCGCCTGTTCAAACTGAACCGCATGACCGAGTTTTCGATGGGCGAGTCCTTTGAGCCCCGCCCCGCTCCCCTGCCGGACCTTGCCCCGGAGCGGGTCTTTCCGGTGAAATACCGGGTGACCGTCCTCTTCGACCCGGCATGGCGCTGGCGGCTGGTGGAGGAATACGGCACGGACGGCCTTGTGGAAGAACCGGACGGGCGCCTGCGCTTTACCGGCGGCTTTCCCGACGCGGACAGCGCCCTCGGCTGGGTGCTCACCTTCGGGGAGGGCGCGAAACTGGTGGAGCCGGAGGAACTGCGCGAAAAGCTGCGCAGCCTGACCCGGTCGCTGGCAGAACGCTATAACGGGAGGGATTGATATGGCGTCTCATCCGGATTTTGTTGACTTTGTGGCCGATCAGCTGCGGGAGGCCGGAACCATCCGCAGCCGCAAAATGTTCGGCGAATACGGCCTCTATTGTGATGGCGTGTTCTTCGCCGTCATCTGTGATGACCAGTTCTTCGTAAAAATCACCCCCGAGGGCCAGGCCGCCTTTCCGGATCTGCCCAAAGCCCCGCCCTATGAAGGGGCAAGAGACTCTTTCCTGGTGGAGGACGTGGAGGACCGGGAGCAGATGACCGCCCTTGTGCGCATTACCTGTGAGGCGCTGAAAGCCCACCCCCAGAAGAAAAGGAGGAAATGACCATGCCCTTCGACTACAAAAAGGAGTATAAGGAATTCTATCTCCCGCCCAAAACACCGGGCCTTGTCATGGTGCCCGCTATGAACTTTCTGGCGGTGCGCGGGCAGGGCGACCCCAACCAGGAGGGCGGCGCCTACAAGGAGGCGCTGGGCCTGCTCTATGCCGTGGCCTACACCATCAAGATGAGCAAACACAAGCCGGGGGGCTGCTTCGATTATGTGGTACCGCCGCTGGAGGGCCTGTGGTGGCAGGAGGGCGTGCATGGCGTGGACTATGCACGCAAGGCGGATTTTCAGTGGATCAGCCTCATCCGCCTGCCGGAGTTCGTGACGGAAGAAGTGTTTCATTGGGCCATCCGCGAGGCTACCGAAAAGAAGAAGCAGGATTTTTCCAGGGTGGAGTTCTTCCCCTGGGAAGAGGGGCTTTGCGTCCAGTGCATGCACCTGGGCCCTTACGATGACGAGCCCGCCACCGTGGCCGCGATGGACGAATACGCCCGCGACCGGGGGTATGTGCCGGACTTTGGCGAGAGCCGTTTCCACCATGAGATCTACCTGAGCGACGTGCGCCGCTGCAAGCCGGAAAAGCTGAAAACAGTCATCCGCCACCCGGTGCGGAAGGAGGGCCAGCTGTGAAAGGATTTGTACGGGAATGCACAGAATTCAGTCTCTGCGGCCTTGCCTGCCTGCTCTGCCCCATGCAGGTGGGCGGATACTGCCCAGGCTGCGGCGGCGGGGCAGGCAACCAGAGCTGTGCCATTGCCCGGTGTTCGCTGGAGCAGGGCGGGCCGGAGTTTTGCAGAGAATGCACCTCCTACCCCTGCGCCCGCTACGACGAATTTGACGCGGCGGATTCCTTTGTGCCCCACAGCCGTCGCGCCGCCGACCTGGCCCGCGCCGGGGAGATGGGGCTGGACGCCTGGTTGGCCCAGCTGCGGCAAAAGCGCGCCATTTTGGACGAGCTGCTGGCAGACTGGAACGACGGCCGCCGCAAGTCCCTTTACTGCGCGGCAGCCTATCTGCTGGAGCTGGAGGCCCTGCGCCGGGTGATGGACGCGCCGGCCGCCCAAAGCGATTTAGCCGCCGGCCCAGCCAAGGAAAAGGCACAGGCCGCCGCCGCGCTGCTGCAAGCAGAGGCGGAACGTTCGGGTATCAGCCTGAAGCTGAACAAGCGAAAGGGGTGAGCGGATGGCAACATCACAAGTAGCGATGGAGTTTCCCTGCCCGTTGGAAACGCTGTGGCACACCGTGACCGACTTGGAGCATACCGCCTGGCGCAGCGATCTTACCCGGGTAGAAATTCTGGGTGAGGGTCACTTTGTGGAGCACACCCGGAGCGGCTACGCCACCAGTTTCACAGTCACCTCCTGTGATCCCCTCAGTTTTTGGGCTTTCACCATGGAGAACGGCAACATGTCCGGCTCTTGGGAAGGACATTTTGAAGCCACAACGGACGGCTCACGTTTGGTCTGCACCGAAACCGTCAACGCAAAGCGCTGGTGGATGCGGCCCTTCGTGCCCGGGTATCTGAAGCGGCAGCAAAAGCTGTATCTGACCGATCTGCGCCGCGTTCTTTTAAGCAAATGAAAAACACCCCTGGCAAGTGCCAGGGGCGTTTTCGTTTATTTTGCCCAGTGCTCCACCACGTCCCGCAAAAGCTGCGCGCAGCCGGGCACCTCCCGGTCATAGTAAGCGGTGAACCGCTCGTCCAGCACATACAGCTGGGCAATGCCCCGATGCTTTTGGGGCGTCAGGTCTTTCACCGTCACCGCCAGCCAGCGGCGGTGCAGTGCATAGAGTTCCTTGCCCTCCTCGCTGCCGGGCGCAAGGCCTGCCTTCACGGCTGCTTCCAGCCTTTGGCGCAGCTCGGCATCCAGCGCGTTCCACGCGTCGTACTGCTCCTGCGTCAGACCCATCAAACTGGCGTTGGTGGCATCCACCGCCCCGTCGCCATATTTTGCCCGGGCCTCTTCGCCGTGGGCGGCCTCGTTCTCCGCCACCAGTTTCGCTTTCAGGGCGGCAAATTTCTTTTCGTCCTCCATAGGCTCCTTCCTTTCTTCGCAGCCGATGGTCTCTTTCACCGACTGAATCAGGTCTTCCAGCCGGGCTTTCTGCGCCTGCAGGGCAGCCAGGTGCTGCCGCAGGGCGGCCAGCCGGTCAAAGGAGGGCGCGTCCAGACATTCCCGGATACGGGCCAGCTCCACCCCGAGAGCCCGGTAAAACAAGATGTCCTGCAGCCGGTCCACCTGGGCCGGGCCATAGTAGCGGTAGCCGCTCTCGGCTACCCGGCCGGGCTTCAGCAGGCCGATCTCGTCGTACCAGCGCAGGGTGCGGGTGGACACCCCCGACAGGCGCGACAACTCATGGATGGAATATTCCATGCTGCTCCCTCCTTCCTGCTATCAGTGTACCAGTTGACGTTACGGCAGAGTCAAGAGGGAAACGAAATGTTTCTGAAAAGAATTTTGCCCCGGGGCAAGTGGCGAAAATCATTCGTTCAGGACTCCGTCTGTCAAGGTCAGAATCCTGCTTGCGGCCTTTGCCACATTGCTGTCATGGGTGATCTGCAGAATGGTGTTGCCCTGCCGGTTCAAATCGCGGAACAGCGCAAGGATTTCCTGCCCGATTTTTGAGTCCAGCGCACCGGTGGGCTCGTCGGCCAACAGAACCGCCGGGCGGGTGATGAGAGCTCTTGCAATGGCAGCGCGCTGCTGCTGCCCGCCGGAAAGCTCGTTCGGTTTATGGGCTTGCCGCTCTGCCAGGCCCACCATCTCCAGAATCTCCTGCGCCTTTTCCTGGGCGCTTTTGCGGTCTATGCCCCGGATCAGCAGCGGCATCATCACGTTTTGCAGCACCGAGTATCTGGGAATCAGATGATATTTCTGAAAGATGAAGCCTATCTTTTCATTCCGGATGACCGCCAGCACGTCCGGTTCGCTTTGCTCCACGGAAATGCCGTCGATGGTATAGCGGCCTGTATCCAGCGTGTCCATGCAGCCGATGATGTTCATCAGCGTGGACTTGCCGCTGCCGGACGCGCCGAGGATGGACACAAACTCTCCCCGTTCCACCCGCAGTGATACATCTTTCAGCACATGGAGTGAATTTTTGCCCACGCGGTAGGATTTGTTGACGTCCTCCAGGCAAATCATGATCACATCACCATCAGATGTTCCACCACGCCGGTGGTCTCATTTACGATCACCTGCACAAGGCTCCCCTTGTTCACGGCGTCAAGGCTGACTTCTTTGCCCATCGCATTGGTGATTTTCGCACCGGCCGGAATGGTGAAGTCGCGCACTTCTCCGGTGAACTCGATGGGCAGCTGCTCCGCGGGCGCGTTGCCCGCGCTTTCGTCCGTTCCGCTCTCCGCCGCGTCATCCGGCATCGGGACGATGATGGTGGTCGTGTTCTCGCCGGCAAACGCCTCGTCGTCTCTGGGGCGAATTTCCTGATTGCCATTTTCATCCACGTAGGCCACCTCATCGGAACCCTCGCTGCTGTCCAGCACAATTTCGCCCAGGCTCAGGGTGATGTCGTTGCCCACCTTGTCCGACACCTGGCCCATATAGCTTGCGATTTTCACTGTCTATTCCGCGGCTTCGGGGGCGCTTTCGGCCTGCGCCGGCACAGAGGTTTCGGCGGGCTGCCCCGAACAAGCGGCCAACACAAAGGCGAGGGTAAGAGCAAGTGCAGTCACGATCGAATTTTTCATTTTTCTATCTCCTTAAAAGTGGGTTTGATTTATTCTTCAGCCAATGCCTGGACCGGCATTAGCAGCGAAGCCTTGTAAGCGGGGTAAAACCCGAACAGCGTGCTGGTGGCAACGGCAAAGACACACGCCAGAACTTTGCCGTCCCAGGAAGGCCAGACGGGAATTTCCGTGAAGGCCATCAGAGCAATGGCGGGAAAGCTCAGCGCCACGCCCACCGCGCCGGAAAACACGCCGATACAAAAAGACTCCAGCAGAAACTGAAACAGGATGTCCTTTTCCTTAGCGCCCAGCGCCTTCAGAATGCCGATTTCCTTTGTGCACTCTTTCACCGTCACAAACATGACGTTCATAATACCAATGCCGCCGACCACAAAGACAATCACCGCCACCGACACCAAAAGCAGCTTCATGGTGGTAGCCGACGCGGTGGCCGCTTCGATCCGCGTGCCGGCGTCGGACACGGAATAGGCGCTCGCCTCGGTCATATAGTAGTTCAGGGTACGATGTAACTGCCCACCGCGTCGCCGGTGCCGAACAGCTTCTCGGCGATTTTGCTGCCGATGACGGCAACCCGCTCACCATCTTCAAAATCCGTTTCTCCGAAATCCGCGCCCCGCTCAAAAGAGAGGTTGGATATTTCGGCGTAACCGGGCGTGACGCCCACCAGATTGGCGGACTGCTTTTTCGAGTTATACGTCACTTCCTGAAAACCGCTGGCCCGCAGGTACATTCCTTGCAGGGTGGTGCTTTCTTCCATGACTTTTTCCACCAGCTCCGGGGTCAGCTTTTCCACCGTGGTAATGTCTTTTCCGCCCCCCAGCGCAGTATAGTCCAGATTCACATAGATGGTGTCGGCCGAAAGGTTCGAAAACTGCTTTGCCGCCTCCCGCTCTCCGCCTTTGCCGATGGCGATCACCAGAATGATGGTGCCGACGATAATGCCCAGAGTGGTGAGCAGGAGGCGGAATTTGTTTTCAATCATGTTGAGGGTGACAATATGAAAGGTTTCACTCAGCCGCATACATTACTCCTGCACAACGACGACTTCGCCTTCGGCAAGTCCATCCAGAATTTCGCTGACACGCCCGTCGGAAAAGCCTGTTAGAATCTGCTTGCGCACGAGCTCTCCGTTTTCGTCCCTCACGAGCACATGCTGCCGGCCGTTTTCCAACGTGATCGCCTTGTTGGACAAGGTCAGAACGTCAGCCTTTTCTTTCAGGATGATGGTGGCATAAGCCTTCATTCCGGGAAGGAGCATTTGCCCGCCGGTTTCAACGGAGATGGTGACGGGATAGTCTCCGTTGTCATTGGCCACGAGAAGCCGCTCGGTTACCGTGCCGGTGAATTTCTGCTCGGCATAGGCGTCCACATAGATGTCGACCTTCTGCCCCACGGACACGCTGCCGATGTCCGCGGCGCTGACGGGCACCGTCATGCTAATTTCGTCAAGCTCGCCCACAACGCAAAGGGGCTTGCCGTCCACAACGGTGTCGCCAGCTTTATAGTTGAGCGACGTCACGACGCCGTCCAGCTGCGCACAGAGAACAGGCTCCCGTGCCAACGCCTCCAGCCGGGCCACCTTTTCCTGCGCGGCCTGCACGTTCCGGTTTGCCTTTGCGATGTTCTCATCAAGCGTTTTCAGTTCTTCACCGGTCTTGTAATCCGCGAAAGCGTTGTCATCGTTCTGGTTTTCCAGCGCCTGCTGATACTGTTTTTCGGCCCGTTCCAGTTCTTCCCGTTTGAGGGCCAGCGCTTCGCGGTCACTCTTTAGCGCAGCCTCGCACGCCTGCTGCTGCCTTTTGAGCTGCTCCAATTCCGTAAAGACGGGGTCGGCCAGGTACGCGTCGGCCTCTTGCTGCAGGGCGGTGTTTTCGTTCTGCAGCTTTGTTATTTCCAAACGCAGGGCGTTCGGGTCCCCCGCCGTGGGGGCCGCTTCCTGCCCCTCCGCCGGGAAGGCGGAGATATCCTGCCCTTGGGCATCGCTCTCCGCCTGAAGGACTTCCTCATTCAAGGGCCCGATCTCCAGGATGTTCTGGTTGATTTTTTCTTTTAGGCTCCGGGCCTTTTCCTGCAGTTCGTCCGCTTTGGAAGAGCTTTCTTCGACCTGCTGGCGAATCTGAGTCAGCGCGGTTTCCTGCTGGGCAACGGACGCTTCCAGTCGCTTTTTTTCGCTTGTCAGCTTTTCGCTTTGGCTGGCATATTCCTGCTTCACGCCGTCGAGGCCGTCCTGTTTGTTTTTGTCATTCTGGGCAACGAGCACATCTTTGGAGCCCGACGCCTGCAGCAAAGCGGCGTTTGCCTCGGAGAGCTCGTTTTTCGCGGTCTTTATCAATTCATTCAGGTCTTCCGTAGAAATCAGCGCAAGCGGGTCGCCCTTTTTGACCTCACTGCCCACCTTCACCAGCAGCTCCTGCACCACGACGCCCGCTTCAAAGCTATGGGCGTTGGGGCCGGTCTCCAAAAGCCCGCTGGACTCCACCCCCACTGTGATTGTATCCCGCGCCGCCGTGTATTCCCGCTCCCGCACCATAACCCATTCCCCGGACGGTCTCAATGGAAGTTTGCGCCCCCAGCGCTTTCAGTTTCTTTCTTAAAAACGAGATATAGACCTCCACATGGCGGTCTTCCGCTTCGCTGTCGAAGCCCCAGACTTTCTCGATGATCCGCTCTTTCGAGAGAACGCCGCCCCGCGCGTTCATCAGCATTTCCAAAAGCTGGCTTTCCTTCAGGGTGAGCTTGAACGATTCATTTTTGCAAAACAGCGAGAGGGTGTAGGGGTTCAGGATGATAATATCGTAGATACCGGAAAGGGCGCAGTCCAGGCCATAGTCGCCTTCGTGTGCCAGGTCGACGGTGTAGTTGTTTTTCCCCAGGACCTGCGCCACGGCCTGTGCCATGTATTCCTCGTCTTCCACCAATAAGATCCGCATATCCCACTGCCTCCTTTCTGAAATCGATTCAGTATAACGCCCGAACCTTTAACGAACCTATAATCCCCCGTTGAACCGCAGTGTTATTTTTTCTATTGTAACTCCGGATAAACAAAGATGGAAGCGTCACTCGCAATGGCTTGCCGAACCAAACTCAGCCAGGATCATAGGTGGCAAGCGCCTCGCTCAGCTGCGGCAGCCACGGCGGGCCGTCGTAGCCCACGCTGGGAACGTAAATTTGCATCCACTCCACCTTTCCGTTCCGCCAGGTGCCCTGGCAGGTGAGCAGATAGGTGATGTTCTCCTGCTGCACCGTCAGCTCCAGTTCGGTGAAGAGGAACATATCGTCCAGCCTGGTGCTGCTGAAACTTGCCTCGGCGTTTCGGATGGTCACGCCCTGCTCCCTGAGTTCCTCCAGCGCTTCATAAATACCGGCGGCATTGCCGGTATATTTTTCTATCCCCTCTTTGTCGTAGTTCTCCAGCGCCCGGGCCGCATTGCGGGCGCACAGCCACGCAGGGACACACCGCCAGGCGAACCCGTCACCGCCCAGCGTTCCGTTCAGAACCGGCAGGACGAGCAGCAGAGCCAGGCAGAGCCCCAGCGCCGCCAGCAGGCTTCGCTTGCGCGTGGTTTTTCCCTTCCGGGCAATTTCCTGTTCCGAATACCGGAGCACATCCTGCACGGCGCTGTCCACATTTTCCGGGTGTGCCTCTTGCTTTGCCCTTGCGCCGGAGATGAGTTCCAGCACAGTGGTGTCCAGCTCTTGCGCCAGAGGTTCCAGCAGGGCAATGTCCGGGGCACACAGTCCCCGCTCCCATTTGGACACCGCCCGGTCGGTCACATGCAGGCGCTGAGCCAGTTCCTTCTGGGTCAGATCCTTTTCTTTGCGGAGTTCCCGTATCAGCGCGCCGGTGGCTTCGTTGTTCATCGCTCGCCCCTCCCTTTTGCCCCTATTATACCTCCTCGCCGCCGTCCCTGCACCCAACCGCTGGTTGAGCGTGCTGCCCGCCCGGCAGAAGTGCATTTCTTTGTCGTTTGCCGCTTGTTGCGCTTCGGATTTCATACTACAATAGGACATATGAAGAGGAGCATGGAAAAGGAGAATCTTTATGCCCACTGTATTGATCGACGCGGACGGCTGCCCGGTCGTAGACGTGACCATCCGTCTCTGCAAAAGCCGTGAAGTGCCGGTGCTCATTCTCTGCGACACAGCCCACCGCATTGAACGGGACGGGGCTGAAACGCTGGTGTTCGACAAGGGCGCCGACAGCGTAGATTTCGCCTTGGTCAACCAGGTGCGCGCCGGAGATATCGTGGTCACGCAGGACTACGGGCTTGCCAGCATGTGCCTGGCCCGCCGGGCCCGGGTGCTGAACCAGAACGGGCTGGAATACACCGCCGGCAACATCGACGCGCTGCTGGAGCGCCGCTGGCAAAACAAAAAACTCCTTCGGGCCGGCAAACACCCGAAGGGACCCGCCAAGCGCACAAAGGATCAAGACACGGCCTTTGCAAACGCGCTGGAAGAGCTGCTGCGCGGCTGCGCCGCACTGTAATGAGCCTCGGGAAAGAGAGGGATGAGCAATGCACACATTTGTTGCAGGCGGCAAGACCGTGACGGTTTTGCCCGCCAGTGTGCCGGACGCGCCGGTGGTCTATCTGAACACTTTCGGTGACGAAGGCCAAAACGTTTTTGGCGTGCTGGCTTCCGGCGGCTGTCCGCCGCTCTCGCTGGTGGCCATCAGCGGCCTTGACTGGAACCGCGACATGGCCCCCTGGGACTGCCCCGCGGTATTCAAAAACGCCGGGGCATTTTCCGGCGGCGCCGACGAACACCTCCGGCTCCTGGTCCGGGACATCCTGCCTGTGGCAGAGACAAAACTGCAAGGCACTCCCCGCTGGCGCGGGATCGCGGGTTATTCTCTGGCGGGGCTGTTCGCGCTGTATGCCCTTTACGGGACGGATGTGTTTTCCCGTGCGGCCAGTGTGTCCGGCTCGCTCTGGTTTCCCGGGTTTCGGGAATATGTTTTCTCCCATGAGCCAAAACGCCGGCCGGACCGCGTTTATTTTTCCGTGGGCGACAGAGAAAGCAGAACAAAGAATCCTGTGCTGCAAACGGTACAGGAGAACACCGAGGCAATTTGCGGATATTACCGCGAGATGGGCATTTGCACCACATTCCGGCTGAACCCGGGCGGGCACCATGAGCGTCCGGCACAGAGAACTGCGGCGGGCATTCAATGGTTGTCCATTGGATAGCGCCGCTCCGCGCGAGTGTGATACAATAGGAAAATAACAAGGGGGATTCTCGCCATGAACTTTGACGTCAACAAGCTGGTCTGGACCAGGCCGCCGAAACAGTACCGCATTGCGGCGGACCAAATCGAAATCACCACCCAGCCCCACACCGACCTGTGGCAGCGCACTTATTACCATTTCCGGAACGACAACGCTCCCCTGCTGCAGATGGAAACATCGGAACTCTATTTCAGCTTTGTGGTGAAAACCGACTTTTCCGCCGCCTGTCACCGTTTTGACCAGTGCGGAGTCGTTCTGTATCTGGACAGCGAAAACTGGCTCAAAGCCTCGGTGGAATTTGAGGATGGCCAGTTTCAGCACCTGGGCAGTGTGGTGACCAACGAGGGTTATTCCGACTGGGCCACCACCGCCATCGACGGTCAGATCCGCACCATGTGGTACCGCCTCAGCCGCCGCGGGGACGACTATCGGCTGGAGTGTTCCCGGGACGGGGTCAATTTCAGCCAAATGCGTGTCTGCCACCTGCGCAAAGGCGGCGGCGCCATCCGTTTCGGCCTTTATGCCTGCTCGCCGGAGGAGTCCTCCTTTACCGCGGTGTTCTCGCACATGCAGGTCACCGAATGCCAGTGGCAGGCCCACGACGGCCAGCAGCCCGACTGAGCGGTCTTCTCTGACGCGGCCGCCATTCAAAGCCATCAAGGAGAACTGAAATGATTCGAGAGATATGCAAAGACGTGCTGTTTCTGGCGCGAAAGTCCGAGCCAGCCACGCCCGAAGACCTGCCGGTGGCGGCAGACCTTCTGGAAACACTGAAAGCCCACGCCGACGGCTGCGTGGGTATGGCAGCCAATATGATCGGCGTGGCCAAGCGTATCATCGTCTTTGACGATGAGGGCACCTACCGGGTGCTGTTCAACCCGGAGATCGTCAAGAAAAGCGGTCCCTATGAAGCCGAGGAAGGCTGCCTGTCCCTCTCCGGCACCCGCAAAACAAAGCGCTGGAAGACCATCAAGGTGAAATACCAGGACGAGCAGTTCCGGGAGCGGTTCAAGACCTGGAGCGGCTGGTCCGCCCAGATCATCCAACATGAAATCGACCACTGCGAGGGAATCATCATATGAAAAAGTGCAAAATCACCGTCATGCGCGTCACACGGTACGAAGACCTGATGGCGCTCTATGAAAATCCCATCGAACACGCCTGCGATTTGCGGGAAGGCCAGGTGTTCATCGCGGACGGCTGGGCGAAACCGGAAGGGTTTTGCCCCAGCGCCTGGGACACCCTCTCCCCCTTCGTGCTGGCCTTGAGCCACGGCGCGGAGAACTTCTACGACGGCTGGATGAAAAATCCCCGTTCCGCCATGCTCTCCTGCAATGACGGGTTCCGTCCGGTGAGTTTTCTGGTGGAGGCGCTGGACGAGGACGAGGACTGAGGAGGAAACACCATGTTTGAAAACAAAGTAGCCGTCGTGACCGGAGGCGCGAAGGGTATCGGCAAGGCCATTGCCCAGGAGTTTCGCAACGCCGGGGCAAAAGTGTGTGTCATCGACCTTCTGCCGAACGACTATTTCGTGGGCGACCTGGCCGACCAGCCGGTGCTGGAGGAATTTGCCCGCAAGGTCATCGCGGATCACGGCCATGTGGACTATCTTATCAACAACGCCCTGCCCCTGATGAAGGGGATCGACGAGTGCAGCTATGAGGAGTTCAACTATGCTTTGCGGGTGGGCGTGACCGCCCCCTTCTATCTGACCAAGCTGTTCGCCCCTTATTTTGCGCCCGGGGCGGCGGTGGTGAACATCTCCTCCTCCCGGGACCGGATGAGCCAGCCTCAGACCGAAAGCTACACCGCGTCCAAGGGCGGTGTCTCGGCGCTGACCCATGCCCTGGCGGTAAGCCTGGCGGGCAAGGTGCGGGTGAACAGCATTTCCCCGGGCTGGATCGAGACCGGAGACGCGATGTGGACCGGCCCGGACGCAGTCCAGCAGCCCGCCGGGCGGGTGGGCCGCCCGCTGGACATCGCCAACATGGTGCTGTTTCTCTGCTCGGACAAAGCGGGCTTCATCACCGGCGAGAACATCTGTATTGACGGCGGCATGACCCGCCAGATGATCTACCACAATGACTTTGGCTGGACGCTGCAAGGAGGAGACGAAGGATGAAAACGGCAATTTGCTATCTTTCCTGCCATCATGGCAACACCCGCAAGGTGGTGGAAGCCATGGCCGGGGCAGGCGGCGCCGACCTCATCGACGTGCGCACCCGGCAGGCGGTGCAGCTGGAAGAATACGACTGCATTGGCCTGGCGTCGGGAATCTACGGTTTTGAAATGCACAAGTCGGTGACAGCCTTCGCCCGGCAGTATCTGCCCGCAGGCAAGCCGGTGTTTTTTGTCTACACCTACGGCGGCGCGAAGGGCACCGGCTCCAAAGTGCTGGCACAGATCGCCCATGAAAAAGGCTGCCCTGTGCTGGGCGAATTCAGCTGCAAAGGCTACGACACCTTCGGGCCGTTTAAGCTGGTGGGCGGCATTGCAAAAGGGCGCCCCAACGAGCAGGACCTGGAAAAGGCACGGGCGTTCTTTTTGAGTCTTCAAACGAAATAAGGAGCGGGCGGATATGTTTGGACCGAATCCGAATGCTGTTCATCCCAACGAAAACATCCCCAGTATCTGCTATATCAAAAATGTCATCACCCGCCCCAACGTTCTGGTGGGCGAATACACCTACTACGATGACGCCGCCACCGGCGGCGAGGACTTTGAGTCGCACGTGACCCATCACTACGAGTTCATCGGTGACAAACTCATCATCGGCAGATTCTGCGCCATTGCCAAGGGCGTGGAGTTTGTGATGAACGGCGCCAATCACAGGATGGCCTCAGTCACGACATACCCGTTCAACATCTTCGGCCACGGTTGGGAGAAATGCACCCCGTCGCTGGACGACCTGCCGCTCAAAGGCGACACCGTGGTGGGCAACGATGTGTGGATCGGGCAAAACGTCACCGTTCTGCCCGGAGTGCACATCGGTGATGGCGCCATCATCGGGGCAAATTCCGTGGTGGCGGGCGACATCCCGCCCTACACCGTTGCCGCCGGGAATCCCTGCCGTGTGATTCGTAACCGCTTTGACGCTGAGCTAACGGACTATCTGCTGAATCTTCGGTGGTGGGACTGGGAGTCGGAGAAAATTTTCCGAAACCTGGACGCCCTGTGCTCCGGCGATCTGACGCTTATCCGCCAAATCGATCTCTGACAGAGCGCGTGCAGGCGGATCTTGTACAGCTGAAAGGAGAAAAGCAATGGGCTGGAAATTCGAGACTGCCGGGCCCACCGGGGAGTGCAAAGCCTTTGGCGTGAATATTTTCAAGTATCCCTGGCGGAACTGCGGGGAGAAGGCAGTCGTGACCGACCCCCGCCACGGCGTGGAAAAGGTATTCCCGGTCTACGAGGTGGAGATCGGCGGCACGCCCCACCGCTTTGCCGGCGGGGAATTCTCGAACGGCGTGTTCGGAGTGTATCTGCCGGAGGAATGACATCTTTTTATACCGCAGTGCCACTCCGCTGATTCACAGCCTATTCAGCCTGCCACCATTGCTTGCGTGCCCACCCAGCTGTAGTCACTCTATTTTAAAGGAGCCTCCATGAGTATTCGAGAAGACCGCCGGCCGACGCTCGCTTCCTGGCCCAAGCGAATGTATGACTGGAACGAAGTGCCGCCCCGGTTTCAGCCCGCTTTGGCAGACTGGAACGCCGCCGGCATGCCGCCGGGGAACATCACCCTCATCCCCCGCATTCACCAGTATTCCGGCGCGCCGGAATATGTCACTGCATGGCTTGGGAGCGAAGTCTGCCTTCAGCGCCTCGCCGACGGCAAGTTGGATGTGTGGCACATTCGCCCCGGCGACGTGGTTCTGGTCAGCTATTCCATCCAGCTGATCAAATGCACGGTCACCGTCCGGCTGAAGGACGGCACCCAAACCGGCTTTTCATACAATAAAACAAAGGAGGACCAACTGTATCCAGTTCTCAGCCTCCTGCTGGGCCAGCCTGCCGACCGGCGTCCGCCCTCCCAATACCCCGACGCTCCTGCTTTTGCCCGGCTCCGCCAGGAGAGCTACGCCATGTACTACACCTCTCTCCTGGCGTATCGCTTTGGCGGCCAAATTCTGGATCATCTCTTTCTGCGGGGGAAAAACCGCAACTTTCTTTACATTCTCCAGCACCGGCCAGACCCCGAGTTCTTCTGCGCCATGACAGACGCCGGACCGGTGTGTATCATCACCGACTTTTACGGCACCTCCGTTCTTTATGTGCCAAAGTCTTCGCCCTGCTTTCTTGAAGTCAGCCCCCAGTCTCACGGAAAGGGCAGCGCGCTTTATCTGCGCACCCCGGCCGGCGGGGAGCGTCTGTATTTTGGCCTTCTTCCCGGCCAGGAAGAACCGGCCGCCTCCTTTGCCCGCCGCTGGTTTTCTTGAAATTCCCGCGCAGTGAAAAGCAGTTTGGGATGGCTTTTTAACATACGCTTTCCCCTCTTCCGCCGTTCGAATGCCATTTCATCTTTAGGCGGCGTTCCGGTTCATCCCGGAACTGCCACAGCTTTTCGCGGCCAGCGCTTTTGCATGCAGCTCCCTTTTCCATCGTCTTTTCCTGAGAAACAAAAAAGCGGCAGCCCGCCATTTGGCAGGCTGCCGCTTTTTTGATTTTTAATAGACGGGAGGAGCTTGTTGTTCAAGGCCGTCAAATAGACCGCCAAAGGTGTCGGAAAAGTCCTGCGGCGTTGTGTAGCGTCCATCGCCAAACATAGCGATGTTCAGGGACGGGATCAGATAGAAGCCATAGCTTGTGCCGTCGTCAAGGTCGAAGGTGACCCGAAAGGACTTGCCTTCCCGCTGGGCCCGCCCGATCTGCTGATACTGTTCGTCGCTCAGCTGGGCAGGCACGCTTTGCGCCAACGCCGCCACGAACTGCTCCATCTCCTTTTGCGGAAGCTGTGTCAAAAGGCTGCTGCCGCTGTGGTCAAAAACGGAGACCGCCTGGATATTGTCCGGGAAGCCGGCCAAAGTGAAATACGAAGCCGGGTCCAGGGGCGTTCCGTCAGTAAATGCAGTGCTCTGGCAGATGCAATAACCATCGTCGTACTCCACAGCCACCCGGAACTGTGTGTCGTAATTCTTCAGTTCATACACCGTGCCCCCCAATGCGTAGGTGGCGGAAAGGTCTTTGCCCGCATTGGCCTCGGGGTCGGCGGCGATGTCGTGGATGAGCGTTCCAAGTGCTTCGCCCAGCTGCCCTTCAGGAATCTGATAGACAGCGCCGTTCTCCAAAAACTCGTAGCGCATGCCGTTCCAGTTCATGAAGCGCCGCATACCGTTCGGAGCATCCGACGCAGGGGCGGTCTGCACGATTGGCTCAGTCTCCGGCTGGAAGACAAAGCCCCGCGCGGCAAAAACAGATGCCGCAAGCAGGCACAAGCAGGCGGCAGCCGCTGCCAACCGCTTCCAGGTGAACCGAATCGTTTTCCCTGCACTCTGAGGCTGAGCGGCCCCGGCGACGAAACGATCGTCCACGTTTTGCATAGCGTCTGAAAACTTTTCTACTTTCACAAATACACCTCGTTTTCCTGCAAAAATGTCCGCAGCTTTTTTCGAAGGCGGGTGAGCCGCACCGACACGTTCTTCTCGCTGAGCCCGGAAACATGTGCGATTTCCGGGTAAGTGTCAAAATACCAGTACCGCCGCATAAATAGCAGCCGATCGCGCGGGGTGAGGCTTTCCAGATAGACGTTGAGCAAACGCGTCAGCTCCTGCGCGTCCGTCTGCGCTTCCGGAGAGTCCGCCGAGGGAAGGAACGGTTCCAGTTCATCCCAGGACTGGGTGAGCGCGTCATCCCGCTTCGCCGCATGCCGTTTTCGATAGCGCTCAATGGAAAGATTGCGCACGACTTTGCAGAGATACGGCAGCAAAGGCAGCGGTCTGGCAGGCGGCACCGCGTTCCATACCGCCAGATAGGCGTCGTTCACGCATTCCTCAGCGTCCAGATCATTTTTCAGCACATTGACCGACAATCTGCGGCACACCCCGCCGTACTGTTCCGCAAGAGCACGGACGGCCTCTTCGGAACGGCGAAAAAGGAGTTCTATGATTTGCGCGTCATCCACTGTCTGAACGCCTCCTTTCCTTCTTCACTTTGATATACGGTTTTTTTCGCAGAAAACTACACTATGCCGTCTGCTTTTTTACGAAGTCAGATTTGATTTTACCACGTTTTCCTCTTTTGGTCTAAAGATACAAAAAAACCGCCGCGGAACATCGGCCGCGACGGGGAGCCTCATCGGATTTCTTATACTGTCTGCCCGTTTTTGGCTTTGCAGATCAGCTGGGTCATGGTGCCCATGGGGCAATAAACGCACCAGCTGCGGGGTTTGAACAGCGCCATTGTGATCAGGCCCAGCACGGTGGAGGTCAGCATTACGCTGTAAAAGCCGAAGGCGAACTGGGCCACGCCGGGATGGAACAACGTGCCGTGGTACGCCCAGTTCCAGGGCAGTTTAAAGGTCCACAGCAGCGTGACCACCTGCTTCAAGTCCTGCGCCCCGGCGAACACCAGGTATGTATTCCACAGCATTAGGAAGAACATGGCGAAGAAAAAGGCAAGAAAGCCATAGCGAAAAGCCTTACTTTTCATCCAGCGGGGCACATCCTTTTTACGAGACAGACCGAACCGCCCTCCCAACAGCCCGAACAGCTGGCCCCGGCCGCAGTAGCGGTTGCAATAGCCCTTGTTCCCTCCCGCCACTGCGAAAATGAGCGGAATGAAAAAGCACAACAGGCCCAGCCATGCAAACAGGATGTTGAAAAAGCCCAGCACCAGATAGAGCAGCGAGGCAATCCACAGATAGTCCCACCATTGTTTTTTCATGCCTGCACCTCCTGCAGCGCGATCACGCTGGCCGGGCACTCGGCAACGCACTTGCCGCAGCCCACGCACTTGCCGGCGTCCACCCGGGCGGCGACGCCCCGAACGACCTCAATGGCTCCCAAGGGGCAAACCTTTACACAACAGCCGCAGGCCACGCAGACCGCGCTGTCCACCTGGGCCTTTCGGCGTTTCTTTTTCGTCTCCATCGCGTACCTCCCAATTTTGCAATGGGTCCAGTATAGCGAAAAAGGCAGCTTGATTTCTGTGATGAGGTCACCTGAAGACCCGAAAGCTTAGCGGCCGGCCGCGCAGAACAAAGCCCCAGCCTGCGGGCCGGGGCTTTGTGTTCTTCTGTTGTCAGTCCACATCGCCCACGGCGAAGCGGAACTCGGCGCTGTAAACGCCGTTGCTGCCTTCCAGCGCGGCCTGCACCCGGTAGAGGGCGGGGCCGTCCGCCAGCGGCAGAAGGCCGTCTTCCGACGGGGCGAGGGCGAAGGGCGCGCCGCTTTCCGGCTCCGCCGTGACGGAATACTCCTGCACCGGCAGCGAGAAGGAAAGGCGCACCCGCCGCGCTTCCTCATAGCCGAAGATGCCGCTCACGTCTTCGGGGGAGCCGGTGCGGTCCTCCAGCACCGTGCCGCCCTGTTCCAGCCGCCAGAGGCTGGCGTTGATGTCCGCGAAGCGCTGGCCGTTTTCATCCTCAAAAACGAGATAAAGGGCGGGCTGGGGTTCGAAGAAGGCTTCGAACCGCGTCCAGTCCATCCCGCCGGGCACGGAATACCAGGTGGCCTCCATCTTCTCGGTGTAGAAGGGCACCACCTTGACGGCCTTTTCGTAGAACACGGTGGAGAGGGTGCCCCGGGGGGTGTCCCAGATGATGATGGTCTCCCGCGGGCCGTCGGTGAAGGAATAGTTGCCGGTGATCTGCTCCAGCGGGAGGGCGGCGAGGAAGCCGGCAAAGCCCTGTTCGTCCAGGCAGAGCAGTTCTTGCCGGCTGTCGTCTTTCCAGTTGCGCGCGCTGGCGATGGTGCAGGCCGCCGGGTCCTGCCCGTCAAAGAGCACATCGGCGCCCGTGCCCGCATCAAAGGCCAGGGTGACGTAGCCGCTGGTCATGCAGAGCACAAAGAACACGGCCCCCACCAGCACCCCGCCGGTGAACTTTTTGGCCGGCTTCACCACGCTTTTCAGCCGGTAGCGCATGGCTTTGGCACCGGGAGAAAGGCAGGTGGTGAAGCCGCGCCCATCCCCTGCGGCGGTGAGCAGCAGGTCGGCGTACTGACGGCGGCGGGCGTCGCTCTCGTTTTGCAGCACCGCCTCGTCGCAGGAGAGTTCCAGGTCGTCGGCACTTTTGCCCATGGCCAGCCACATCAGCGGATTGAACCAGCACATGGCAGTGCAGAAGGCCAGAAAGAACTTGGACCAGGCGTCCTGCCGGCCGATGTGGACCAGCTCGTGGCGGAAGATGAGGGCCAGTTCCTCCGGGCTGTATTCCCTTTCGGGAAGCACCACCCGTGTGGTGCGCTCAAAAAGGCCGATGGAGAGGGGCGATGAAACCGCGGGCGAGCGCACCATGCGGAATTTTGGTTTTTTGAAGCGGGCGGCCTCTATTTCCGCATTCCAGACCGCCAGCACCGCCGGGCCCTCTTCCGCCCGGGCGGCGCGGAGCACCTGCCGGCGAAAGCGCAGGTGGGAAGCGATTTTGAAGAGCATCACCGCCGCCGCGCCCGCGGCCCACACCGCCAGCAGCACCCCCGCCGTGCCCATGGGGAGGCGCAGCGTCAGCGCCGGGGCGGGCAGTTCCATATAGTTCTGCTGGGTGAGATAGAGATAATTCGGGATGAGCCACAGAGCCGCGCAGGCGGCGGCGCTGAAGTGCCGGCGCAGAAAGGGCAGCAGCGCCAGCAGGATCAGATAGTAGACGCTGATGTGCAAAAACAGGCTGAAGAACATGGAGAGGATGGACTGCTCCACCCCCACAGGGCGGACGATGAGCATCACCGCGGCGGTGCCAAGGACGAACACCGGCAGAATGACGCCCGAAATAACGGGCAGATACCGCTGGCCCCCGCCCTCCGGGGCGAAGACGTCCTCCTCGTTTTTGTTGCGGTAGAGCACCCAGCAGAAGCCCCCGCCCATGATGAGGGCAAGCAGCCCCCGCATAAACAACGATGTGCTCATAGTTCGTCCCTCTCCAGCAGGCGGCGCAGCTCGGCCAGTTCCTCCCGGCTGAGGCCGCTGTCGCACAGAGCGGCGGCGAAGGCGGGCAGGCTGCCGCCGCAGAGTTTCTCCAGAAAACGGCGGCTCTGCTGGGCCAGATACTCCTCCCGGCTGACCAGCGGGATGTATCGGGCGCTGCGGCCCTGCTTTTCGATGCGCAAAAAGCCCTTGTCCGCAAGGCGGGTGAGCACCGTGAGCAGGGTGGTCAGGGCCATGGGGTGGGTGTCCTTGAGCTTTGCGTCGATGTCTGCCCGGGCCGCGGGCGCTTCGCAGGCCCAGACGGCCTGCATCACCTCCAGCTCGGCGTCCGGCAGGCGGCGGATGGTCTTGTCCACAGAAAGCCCTCCTTTGCTCTACAAATGTAGTTCTATTTTTATTCTATATTTGTAGAGCAAGTTTGTCAACCCCTCAATACAGGCCGTTGAAGCGGGGCAGAGGATAGTTCTGCTCAAAATCGCGGCAGTGCTCCAAAAAGGCTTTGGCCACCGCGGGCAGGTATTTGTCCTTGTGATAAATGATGCGGAACTGGCGGCAGAAATCCAGCCCCTCCACCTTCACCGAGACCACCAGCCCCCGCTCCACCGCGCTCACGATGAGCCGCTGGGGCAGCACCGAGATGCCCAGCCCTTCGATCACGGCGTTCACCAGCGCCGTGGTAGACATGGCCTCCCAGGCAGGCGTGACCGAAAAGCCCGCCTGCTCGATGGCGCGGTCGAATTCCTCCCGGGTGCCGCTGCCCTTCTCCCGCAGAAGAAAGCGCTGGGTGCGGAACTGTTCCACCGTGATGGTCTCGCCCTGGCGGAAGGGCCCGCCCGCCGGGCAAATCACCGCCAGATGGTCCTCCATGTAGTTCTCGCTCACCAGTGACGGGTCGCGGGGCACGTTCTCCACCAGGGCGAAGTCCAGCTCGTTTTCCATGATCTTTTCGCTGAGGGCCTCGGTGGGGGCCACCTGCGCCCGTATTTCCAGCCCCGGATGCAGCGAGAGGAAGGTCTTGACGTAACTGGGCAGGAAACGGGAGCCCACCGTGATGCTGGCCCCCACCCGCAGCACGCCCAGGTGCCCCCAGTCCCGCAGGGTCTTTTCCATATCGTCGAACATGGAGGAGATGTGGCTGGCATACTCCCAAAAGCGCTTGCCCGCCTCGGTGATACACAGCCGCCGGCCGATCCGGTCAAACAGGGCCACGCCGTAATACTCTTCCAGCTCATGGATGGCAAGGCTCACTGCCGGCTGGCTCATGTGAAGCTGCTCGGCGGCTTTGGTGGTGTTCTGCCCCGCTTCGCACACGGCCAGAAAAATGTTGATGTGCCGGATGGTCATGTTACGCCCCTCCTTATATCTTTTTACTTATCATTTGAATAAAATTATAATATTTTTCTTATCTCATTTCAAGGAGTATACTGGGGTGCGAAGGAGTGATCGGATTGAAATCGAAATTGAAAAAATACGCGGTCCTGTTTCTTTCCACCTTTCAGCTCAGCGCCTTCACCTTTGGGGGCGGCTTTGTCATCATCCCCCTCATCCGCAAAAAATTTGTGGAGCAGCTGGGCTGGATCGAAGAGGAAGAAATGCTGGACCTGGCCGCCATCGCCCAGTCCTCGCCGGGGGCCATTGCGGTGAACATCTCCATCCTGGTGGGCTACCGGGTGGCCGGCATCCCCGGCGCGCTGCTGACGGTGGTGGGCACCGTCACGCCGCCGCTCATCATCATCTCGGTCATCTCGCTGTTCTACGCCGCCTTCCGGGACAACGTGTTCGTGAACATGGCCATGTGCGGCATGCTGGCCGGGGTGGCCGCCGTCATTCTGGACGTGGTGCTGCGGTTGGCGAAGGACATCTTCCGCCAGAAGCGGGTGCTGCCGGTGCTGATCCTGGCGGGCGCCTTCGTGGCCAACCGCTTTTTGAACGTGAACATCATCGTCATCATTCTGGTGTGCGCCACCTTTGGCGTGCTGGATCTTATGCGCCGTCAGCGCAGTGCAAAGGGGGCCGCGTGATGCTTTTCGCCCAGCTTTTCTGGAGCTTTTTCCAAATCGGACTGTTCAGCATCGGCGGCGGCTATGCCGCTATGCCGCTGATCCAGCAGCAGGTGGTGGACCAGCACGCCTGGCTGACCATGAACCAGTTCGCCGACATCATGACCATCGCCGAGATGACCCCCGGCCCCATCGCCATCAACTCGGCCACCTTTGTGGGCATTCGGGTGGCGGGGCTGCCCGGCGCCATCGTGGCCACGGCGGGGTGCGTGCTGCCCTCCTGCGCCATCGTGCTGACACTGGCCTTCGTCTACTATCACTTTTCCCACCTCACCGCCGTGCAGGGCGCGCTGCAGGGCCTGCGGCCTGCCGTGGTGGCCATGATCGCCTCCGCCGGACTCTCGCTTTTGCTGCTGGCGCTGTTTGGCGGGCGCGAGATGAGTGTGGGCCCGCTGGGGCTGGACACCGTGGCCGCTGTTATTTTTGCCGCGGGTTTTCTGGTGCTGCGCCGCAAGAGCGTCAATCCCATCTGGATTATGGTGGCTTCCGGCGCGGCGGGCGTGGCGCTCTATTCCATTGTGTAAGGGGGAGACGATCGTGAACTACAGATTGTTATCCGGCGTTTTGTACGGCGGGAAGGACGGCGCGCCGCTGGCTAAGATCCACGGCAGCGTGTGCGGCCCGGAGAAGGAGATCACCGCGGCGGACGGCAAGCGGCTCTACACCAGTGAAATACGGCATTTGGAAGCGCCGGCGGGGCGCTCCGGCGAAGTGAATTATCACAAATACGCCCTGACGGCAGCTGCATTGAGGCGAGCCCTGCCTACAACCCCGACTTTGACGCCGCGGCGGACGGCTGGCCCCTCTGCCGCCTGCCCCGCACCGACCGGGCCATGCTGGCGCTGGGCAGCGTCCTGTACACCCTCATCATGCAGAACACCCAGAACTACATCCTGCAAAATGCGGCCGGCGCGGTGGTGGCCCGTATCGTGCACCGGGGCGTGACCGGCGGCTGGGACATCGACGCTCCCGCCGCCATGTCCGCCGGGCTGGTGTGCGGGCTGTATGTGTTCAGCCGTTATCTGGAACGGGAAAACGAGTTTTTGACTGTATAAAAGGAAAAGCCCCCGGCAGCAGCCGGGGGCTTGTTTGCTTTCAGCGCACCACGCGCAGGGTTTTTATCCCGTAATAGTCAAAGACCGCGGCGGCGTCCGGGCCAATCACTTCGCCGCTCACCGCCACCGGAACTGCCGGGGGGCAGCCCACCGTGGGGGCGGCGCAGACGCGGCCCGCCGCAGCCGCCACCGGAACTTCTTCGGCGGGGGCCAGCAGGGCGGTCCGGATGGGCATGGCCTGCCGGGGCCGGGCCATTTGAGGCGGCGTTTGGAACACATTGCTCCCCTGCCCCGCCCCAGCCAGAGCGCCGCGCACCTTTTCCAGGTCTTCGGCGGAATTCTGGGGGCTGATCATCAGCACAAGGTAGTCCGGGTCGGCGTATTCACACTCCACGCCCTTCCGGCGCAGGAAGTTCGCCAGCGCGTCTCCCCTCCAGCCCCGCTTTGAGGCATGGACGGTCACCTTGAGGGACTCGCTTTCCGCCACGGTCCAGCCCTGGGCCGCAAGGTCCGCTTTGAGCACCGCCACCGTCTTGACACAGGCGGCAAGCCGGGGCCGGGCCTCGCCGGCCAGATACCGGTTGCAGGCGTCCAGCGACTGCAAAATCAGATAAGAGGGGCTGGTGGAGCCGAACAGGGACAATGCCGCCCGCACTTCTCCTTCCTCCGCGCTCAAAATCCCGTGGCCCAGGTGAAGGTAGGCGCCGCCGGTGAGCACCGGCAGAGTCTTGTGGGCGGAGTCGCAGCAGAGGTCCGCACCCTCGTCCAGCGGATGGGCAGGTTTGGGCAGAAAATGGAGATACGCCCCGTGGGCGTTGTCCACTAAAAGGGGCACGCCGCGGGCGTGGCAGACCTCGGCCAATTGCGACACCGGCTGCACGTTGCCCAGATAGTCCGGGCTGGTGACGTACACCGCCGCCGGCGCTTCGGGCAGGGCCGCCAGGGCCGCTTCCAGCATGTCGGGGGTCACCGGGCAGCGCAGCAGCGAGTAAGGCTGGGGCCAAAGCCAGCGCACATCCGCGTCCAGCAGGGCCGCCGCGTGCAGAAAGGACTTGTGGGCATTGCGGGCGGCCAGCACCACCCGGCTCTTGCTTTTTTGCAGCGCAAGGCAGAGCATGGCTCCCACGCATTGGCTGGAGCCGCCGGCGGAATAGAAGGTGGCGCTTGCGCCGAAGAGAGCGGCGGCATTGCTCTCGCTCGCGGCGATGACGCCGCCGGCTTCATAGAGGCTGTCGGCTCCGGCGATCTCGGTGATGTCCCGCCCCTCGCAGCCCAGAGGGCCTTTGCCCTTGTGGCCGGGCATGTGCAGACGGGCGGCGCCGCTTTTTTCGTAGGCGGCCACAAAATCGCAGACGGGGGTATCCATTACAAATCGCCCTGGGCGATCTGGAGCATGATGGCGCACTCGATCCGCTTTTTGAACAGCTCACAGCCCTGTTTGTACACGCCGCCAATGCTGCCGGTGGCGTGGTAGGCGTTGGCGGCGCAGCCGCCGGAGCAGTAGAGGCGGGCCCAGCAGTCCCGGAACTCGGGGCGGGAATAGGCGTTGCAGCCGCGGAACTCGCTGCGCACCGCCTCGTTGGTCACACCCTGCCAGATGTCGCCCAGCTTGTAGGCTTCCTCGCCCACGAACTGGTGGCAGGGGTAGAGGTCGCCCCAGGGGGTGACGGCCACATACTCGGTGCCGCTGCCGCAGCCGGACAGGCGCTTGTAGATACAGGGGCCGCCGGTGAGGTCCAGCATATAATGATAGAACACGAAGGGCTTGCCCGCCTTTTTGCGCTCGATCATTTCGATGGCCAGCTTCTCGTACTCTTTCAGCACCACCTGGATGTCCTCGTCGGTGAGGGCGGCGGGGTCGTCCGGCGCGCAGACCACCGGCTCCATGCTCAGGCGGTCAAAGCCCAGGTCGGCCATGTGGAACACGTCCTTGGTGAAGTCCGGGTTCGCATGGGTGAAGGTGCCCCGCATATAGTACTCTTTGTCGCCACGGCGGCGCACAAATTCCTGGAACTTGGGCACAATGCGGTCATAGCTGCCGTTGCCGGCGTAGTCCACCCGCAGGCGGTCGTGGATTTCCTTGCGGCCGTCCAGGCTCAGGACCACGTTGTTCATCTCCCGGTTGGAGAACTCGATCACGTCGTCGTCGATGAGCATGCCGTTGGTGGTGAGGGTGAAGCGGAAGTGTTTGCCGCACTCCTTCTCCCGCTCACGGGCATAGGCCACCAGCTGTTTGACCACGTCCCAGTTCATCAGCGGCTCGCCGCCGAAGAAGTCCACTTCCAGGTTGCGGCGGGTGCCGGAGTTCTCGATGAGGAAGTCCAGCGCGCGCTTGCCCACCTCCAGGCTCATCAGCGCCCGCTCGCCGTGGTATTTGCCCTGGCTGGCAAAGCAGTAGGAGCAGTTGAGGTTGCAGGTGTGGGCCACATGCAGGCACATGGCCTTGATGACGTTCTCCCGCTTGCCCTTGAACTGGCCGGCCAGGTCGGCGAAGGTGTCCGGGCTGTAGAGCTTGCCCGCGGCCTCCAGGCCCTTCACGTCCTCCAGGCACTGGCGCACTTCGGCCTCGGTGACGCCCTCCGTGCCCTTGTATTTCTCGCAAACGCGGCGGATGAGGTCTTCCTCCGGCTCGTTCTTGTAGCCGGCGATGAGGTCATAGGCCACCTCGTCCACCACGTGGATGGCGCCGGAGCAGGTGTCCAGCACGATGTTGTAGCCGTTGAGCTGGTATTGATGGATCATTGTATCCTCCGAATTTAAGCACAAAAAAGCCGCCTTGTTGTTCGGCGGCTTTCCTGGAAGTTTAGAAGTTTACTTGTCAGCGTTCTCGCACTTCTGGTTCGCAACACCGCAGGAGGTCTTGCAAGCGGACTGGCAGGAGGTCTGGCACTCGCCGCAGCCGCCGTTCTTGGCGCTCTCGCACAGGTTCCGGGTCTCGATGGTCTTGATTCTTTCCATAACGACATCTCCAGTTGTTCAGCATATTTTGCTGCCGGGCCGCACGGCGGCCAAAGCACACAATCGATACGCGCAAAGTATAGCATGAAGACGGCGGATTGTCAAGGAAAGGCGGCGTTTCGGCGGCAGCAAAAACCCGGTTGACACCGCCGCCGCGGCGCTTTATGCTGTAAGTAGCCAAAAAGCGCAAAGGAGGCTGCCCGCCATGTATGTTCCGAAGTTCATCGACCCACTGGAATACGCCGGCGTCATTGCCAAAGCCCTGGACCCCGGCGTGCTGCTGACCACCCGTGCAAAGGGAAAAACCAACACCATGACCATCGGCTGGGGCACCGTGGGCGTGGAGTGGGGCCGGCCGGTGTTCATCGCCTTTGTGCGCAGCCACCGCTTCACCCACGAACTGCTGGAAGAGAGCGGCGAGTTCACGGTGAACGTTCCCGTGGGAGCCTTTGGCAAGAGCATTCTGGGCCTGTGCGGCACCCGCACCGGCCGGGACTGCGACAAATTCGCCCTGGCGGGGCTGACCGCCGTGCCCGGACAGAAGGTGGCCGCCCCCGCCATCGCCCAGCTGCCCCTGACGCTGGAGTGCAAGGTCATTTACCGCCAGCACCAGGACCCCGCCGCCATTCCCCCGGCCATCCGGGAGAAGTTCCACCCCCAGGACGTGGAGCCGGATTTTCACGGGCGCAACCGGGATTTTCACACCGCTTATTACGGCGAGATCGTGAGCGCCTACATTCTGGAATAAAAAGAGAGGTCCGCAGCCGCGGGCCTCTCTTCATTTTTCGTAGTAGAAGCAGGCAACGCCCACCGCGCCGGGGCCGGTGTGGCAGGCAATGCTCAGGGAGAGGGGCGCCGAGTGCACCCGGCAGCGGGGCAGGCGGGTCTGAACATATTTCTGCCACTTCTTGCCCATCTCCGGGTCGCCGCTGTAGGCTGTGCCGATGTGGAGGTTCATGCCGTTGAAGCGGCCGGTGATGTCGTCGCAGATGGCGTCCAGCATTTTTTCCACCGCCTGGTGCATGCCCCGCACCTTGGCGTAAGCGTCGATTTTTTCGCCCTGGATCTGCAGCACCGGCTTGATGTTCAGCACCGTGCCGATGGCGGCCGCCGCAGGGGTGATCCGTCCGCCCTTTTTCAGGTATTTGAGGTCACTGCAGGTGATGTAGATGCTGGAATCCAGCGCGTGCTGCTCCAGCTGCGCCTTCACCTGGGCGGCAGTGAGGCCCCGTTTGACCAGGCGCTTGGCGTCCAGCACCGACTGCAGCTGGGTGAGGGAAATGCGCTTGTTGTCCACCACCTGGACCCGGCCGTCGTAGTCCTGGGCCAGGGCCGTGGCCGCCGCGCAGGAGCCGCTCAGGCCGCTGGTCATGGGGATGTAGACCAGCTCGTCATGGTCGGCCAGCAGCTTTTCCCACAGGCCGGTCACATCCGCCGGGCTGGGCATGCTGGTGGTGATCTCCGCGCCCGCCGCCTGCGCTTTGTAAAAATCCGGCGCAGTGAGTTGTACGCCTTCATACAACCACTCGCCGTTGATGGAGAAAGGCATTGGAACGACATGGACCCCCATCTTGCGGGCTTGGCGCTCAAAGATACCGCTGTTGCTGTCGGTTACAATTGCGATCTTCATGGTCCTGCACCTTGCTCTGATCAATCTGTCTGGCCGGCCTGACGCCGGCAGGTCCATACTATTATTAGTTTAATGCTATCATCCGGGGGGCTGTTTGTCAAATCCGGCCCCGAAAAATCTCTGGCACATCCCGGGGTTTTATGCTATATTTATAATGAAATTTTGTGCGCTGAACGTAAAGGAGCATTTCCCGCATGACCTACCGTCTGAACGAAAACGCCGGCGATTCCATCGCCGTGCCACAGCTGGTGTTCCGCCATCTGGACCGGGCCGGCGGCGACCCGGTGCGGGTGGCCTTGTACATGATCGCCACCCGCTGCACCGACCCCAAGACCATCGCCCATGACCTGAAGCTCAAGACGGTGGCTTCGGCCCAGAGCGCGCTGGAATTCTGGCACGGCGTGGGCCTTTTGGAAAAGGAGCAGAGCGGCCCGGCAACGCCTCCGCCTGCGGAAAAGGCTCCGCCCCTCACCGCGGAAGAGCTGCGGCTGGCCTCCCTGCGGGACCCCACCGTTTCCATGCTGGCCAGCGAGGCCCAGACCTGCCTTGGCAAGGCGCTGGGCCAGAAGGACATCCAGCGGGTGGTGTCGCTGTATGTGAACGAGAGCATTCCCGCCGAGGTCATCCTGCTGTGCGCGGCCTACAACGCCGGGCGGGGCCGCCGCTCGGTGGCGCAGCTGGAGCGGGAACTGGACCGCTGGGCCCAGGAGGGCGTGGTGAACGGCGAGGACGCCGAGCGCCATCTGCAGCTGCTGGCCGACCGGGCGCGGCATGAGCGCACCGTGGCAGAGCTGCTGGGCGTGCCCGCCGAAGACCTGACCATGGCGGACAAAAACTGCGTGCGCCGCTGGTATGAGGAGTACCGCTATGACGACGCCATGGTGGCCGAGGCGGTGCTGCACGCGGGGGCGGGCAAGGACGCGAAGTATGTGAACGGCATTCTGAAGAGCTGGCACGGAAAGGGCTGGCGCACCCTGGCGGACACCCGGGGCGCCGGCGGGCTGGAGGGCAGCAACATCCGGGTGGACCGGACGGCCCCCAGCGGCAACGACATCCTGCGCCGGGCGCAAAACCGCCCGCTGCGGCTGAAACGGGAGGATTGAACCTATGCGCACGAAAACGGAACTGCTGAAAGAAGCGCAGCGTCAGACGGCCAGCGCCCGCCAGCGGGCCATGACCCTGGCGGCACAGCGGCGGCAGGCCGCGGCGGCGGCCATCCCCGAGCTGGAGCCGCTGGAGAGCAAGGTGCGCTCGCTGGGCGTGCGGCTGGTGCAGCTGGCGGCCGCGGGCGCAGCGGAAGCGGAACAGAACGCCGCCCGCGCAGAGCGCGCCGCCGCCCAAAAGCAGCTGGAGGCCCTGCTGGCAGACAACGGTTACGGCCCCGCCAGCCTGGAGCCGGCCTTTTCCTGCCCGGTGTGCAAGGACACCGGCACCGTGAACGGGCGGATGTGCGCCTGCGTTTCCCGCCGGGCCCGGCAGCTGCGCCGGGCGGAGATCGCCAAGGAGTCGCCGCTGTCGCTGTGCGGGTTTGACTCGATGGAGCTGCGCTACTACCCCGACGAGCCGGACGAAGCCACCGGCGTGAGCATTCGCACCGAGATGGCCGAGACGCTGGCCGCTCTGCGGGACTATGCCGAAGGTTTTGACATGAAGAGCACCAGCCTGCTGCTTTGCGGCAACGCGGGGCTGGGCAAGACCCACGCGGCGCTGGCCATTGCCCAGACAGTGCTGGAAAAGGGCTTTGACGTGGTGTACATCAGCGCCCAGAGCCTCTTCGGCCAGCTGGAGCGGGACCGCTTTGCGGACGGCTGCCCGCTGATGGAGGCGGTGCTGGAGGCGGACCTGCTGGTGCTGGACGATCTGGGCACCGAGTATGTGAGCCCCTATGTGCTCAGCTGTTTTTACAACCTGCTGAACACCCGCCTGCTGGAAAAGCGCCCCACGGTTTACACCACCAACATCGTGGACGGCAAAGCCTTTGAGGCCCGCTACACCGAAAAAATCGCCAGCCGCCTGGGCGGCAGCTGCGAGCCGGTGCTGTTTCTGGGGCAGGACATACGCAAGCTGAAAAGCATGGAATAAACAAGAGAAAAGGACGTGTCGCGAGGAATGAAAGAAAATATCATGGGCACAAAGCCCGTTGCGCCCCTTTTGCTGAGCATGGCCTTCCCCATTATGATCAGCATGCTGGTGCAGGCCCTTTACAACATTGTGGACAGCATTTTCGTTGCCCGCCTCTCCGACGCGGCGCTGGCCGCCGTGAGCTTTGCCTACCCGGTGCAAATGCTGACCATCGCCGTGGCGGTGGGCACCAGCGTGGGCGTGAACGCCCTGCTCAGCCGCCGGCTGGGCGAGGGCAACCGGGAAGCCGCCGACAAGGTGGCCCACAACGGCATGCTGCTGATGTTTTTCAGCTGGCTGGCCTTTGCGGTGTTCGGGCTGTTCTGCTCGGAACTGTTCTTCAGCTTTTTCACCCAGAATCCCGCCATTGCCGCCGACGGCGCGGCCTATCTGCGGGTGTGCCTGGTGTTCAGCTTAGGCATGTTCTTCCAGATCTGCCTGGAGCGGCTCATCCAGGTGACCGGGCGCACGGTGTTCCAAATGCTGAGCCAGATGTCCGGCGCCATCGTCAACATCATCCTGGACCCCATCCTCATCTTCGGTCTGCTGGGCGCGCCCCGGCTGGGGGTGCTGGGCGCGGCGGTCGCCACCGTCATCGGCCAGTGGTTCGGCTGCTGCGTGTGCTTTATCCTCAACCTCAAATTCAACAACGAGGTGCGGCTGCACTGGAAAAAGCTCCGGTTTGACGGCCCCACCGTGGCCGGGATCTACGACGTGGGCCTGCCCAGCATTATCATGCAGAGTATCAGCAGCGTGATGAACTTTGGCATGAACAAGATCCTCATCGGCTTTTCCGAGACGGCCGTTTCGGTGCTGGGCGTCTACTTCAAGCTGCAGAGCTTTGTGTTTATGCCCGGCTTCGGTCTGACCAACGCGCTGGTGCCCATCGTGGGCTACAACTACGGCGCCCGCCGCAAAGAGCGCATTCTCTCCGCCATCAAGGTCTGCATGGTGGCCATGTTCTGTGTGATGGCTGTGGGCACCATTATCTTCCAGCTGTTCCCCGGCCAGCTGCTGGCCATGTTCAGCGAGGGAGGCGACCTTGGCCACATTGGCCAGCCTGCGCTGCGTATCATCAGTCTGAGCTTTCTTTTTGCCGGGGTGGACATCGTGTTCAGCAGCCTGTTCCAGGCCGTGGGCGAGGGTCTTTTGAGCCTTCTGATGAGCGCCTTCCGCCAGCTGGTGCTGCTGCTGCCGGTGGCTTGGCTGCTGAGCCTTACCGGCAACCTGGACGCGGTGTGGTACAGCTTCTTCATCGCAGAGGTCTGCGCGCTGGTGCTTGCCACCTTCTTCTTCCGCCGCACCTATAAAAACAAGATCCAGCGGCTGGAAACCATCGAATTCAAATAACCGCCAAACACAAAAGCCGCCCGCGCACGAAACAACGTGCGCGGGCGGCTTTTCTTTTTCGTCCTGGTTCAGCTGTGCTTCTGCTTCTCCAGCGCTTCCTCCAGGGCCAGGGAGATCTGGTCCGGGCAGGAGGTGGGGCGGGGGCCGCAGGTGGTGCCCCGCATGCGGCGGATGGCGTCGGCGGCGTCCATGCCCACCAGCAGGCTGCTGACGCCCTTCAGGTTGCCGTTGCAGCCGCCCACCACTTCAATGCTGTGGATGGTGCCGTCGTCGTTCAGGGTCACAGTGGTGCTGCGGGAGCAGGTGCCGCTGTTTTTGCGGGTGATGGTTGTCATTTTGGGTTCCTTCTCTCTTATGCTTTCTTCGATTTTGCCAGTGCGTTCAGCCGCAGCACTTCCTCGTCGGTGCAGCGGCAGAGGCCCAGCCGCCGGGGTTTTCCGGCGTGGATCCCGTGGAAGTCGGTGCCGCCGGTGGTGACGAGGCCGTACTCTTTGGCCAGGCGGCGAAGTTCCTCTTTGTCCTCGGGGGTGTTGCGGGGGTGCTCTATCTCCACCCCGTCGATCCGGCCGGCAGCGGCCAGCTCCCGCACCAGCTCCATGCTGTTGTAGACGCTGGGGTGGGCAAACACCGCCACGCCCCGGGCGGCTTTGATGACCGCCAGAACGTTATCCACCGGCTCGTACTCCGGGTTGTGGAGCACCTTGCCGCCCCTGGCCCCGAAAAGGGTCTTGTAGTCCTGCTGGTAAATGCCGTCCACCAGGCCGTACTCATAAAGCACGCGCATGAGGGTGCTTTTGAAAATCACGCCGCCGCCCTCGTCGGCCATGCGGCGGGCGTCCTCCAGCTTGAACTGGGGATAGAGTGCCTCCAGTTCTTTGGCGCTCTGGGTGCAGACGGCGTTGCGCCGCTGCCCCATCAGACGGCAGTGGGCCGCCAGTTCGGGGCAGTCCTGATCCGGCCAGTAGCACAAAATGTGCACCTGCCGCTTCCGCTCATAGTCATAGGCGGTGAGCTCCGTGGCGGGGATGAGGCCGACCCCTTCCACCGTGGGGTTTTCGTAGGCGTACTTCACCGGGAACAGGGTGTCGTGGTCGGAAATGGCCAGCCACGCAAGGCCCGCCCGGGCCGCCAACCTGGGCAGCACGGGGGCGGGCAGCGCCCCGTCGGACCAGGTGGTGTGGGTATGCAGATCGCCGGCCATGGGTTCACCTTCCTTTGGGTTTTTAGCCGTGCTTGTAGTAGTTGATAAGGCAGCCGTCCAGCAAAATTTGCCGCTCGTCCGCCGTGAGGGGGGCGATGGAGAGGCTGAAGGCCTTGGGGCCGTTTTCGCCCAGCACATAGGCCGGAATGCTCTCCAGCCGGTTTTCGGCCAGCAGCGCCCGCGCGCCGGGGATGAGGACGTAGTCGCCCAGGCCGAAGGGGGTGGGGCCGTCCAGCTGGAAGGGCAGCATGCCCCAGTTGATGAGGTTGGAACGGTAGCGCTTGGTGGCGTACTCCACCGCGATGTTGGCCCCCGCGCCCAGCACGCGCTGGCAGCTGGCGGCCTGCTCACGGGCAGAGCCGTCGCCGGGCTTCACCGCGTAGATGGTGCTGGCGATGGCCAAATCCTTCCAGGTGAGGGCCTCGCAGCCGGGCACGGCGTGCACCTGCGCCAGCAGGGCTTCGCTGCCCTTGCCGGCGGCGCGGTCGGCCTCCTCGGCCTGCACCGCCTTGGCGCGGCCCACATAGGCCGGGTCCTTGCGGCTCAGGGTGAACTCCGCCAGGCCCAGAGGATTGGAGCGGTAGCTGCTGGTCTCGCCGCTGGGGATGAGCTCGTCGGTGGTGGTCACCGGGTCGGTGATGTAGCTGGTGACCTTCAGCAGCAGGTTGTCGGCCAGAGGCTGGATGGCGGGCCAGTCCTTGATGTTGGGTCCAAGGCGCAGCAGGCTGTCGTAGTCGCCCTTGCCCCAGCCGTTGTAGACGCGGCTCTTATAGCTGGAGTCGTCGAACTCGTACTCGGGGATATTGGGCTGGTAGTCGATGTCGGTGGCAGGGGTGAGGATACCGCCCATGCGGGTGGTGGCGGCGATGGAACGGGCGTCCATCAGCGCCACGCCGGCGATCTGGCCGTTGCCGGGCTTGGAGCCCTCGCGGCTGGGGAAGTTGCGGGTGGTGTGGCGGATGGACAGCGAGCCGTTGGCCGGCACGTCGCCCGCGCCAAAGCAGGGCCCGCAGAAGGCGGTGCGCACGGTGGCGCCGCCGGCCATCAGGCTGGCAAGGGCCCCGTTTTTCATCAGCGCCATCATCGTGGGCTGGCTGGAGGGGTAAACGCTCAAGGCGTACTCCCCGTTGCCGCCGGAGAAGCCCTCCAGGATCTGGGCAGCCTCGCAGATGTTGGAGTAGGTGCCGCCGGCGCAGCCGGCGATGACGCCCTGGTCCACCCGCAGGCGGCCGTTCTCGATCTTGCTCACAAGGTCCAGCTTGACCTTGCCGCCCACCAGCGCGGCGCAGTCCTCCTCGGTCTTGTGGAGGATGTCCTCGAGGTTCGCGTTCAGCTCCTCGATGGTGTAGACGTTGGAGGGGTGCATGGGCAGGGCGATCATGGGCCGCACTTTGTCCAGCGCCACTTCCACCACGCCGTCGTAATAGGCCAGCTCCGCCGGAGCCAGGGGCTTGTAGTCCCCTTCCCTGCCATGGACGGCCAGATACTTCCGGGTGGTCTCATCGGTGACCCAGATACTGGACAGACAGGTGGTCTCGGTGGTCATCACGTCGATACCGCTGCGGTATTCCAGCGGCAGATTGGCCACGCCGGGGCCCACGAACTCCATGACCTTGTTCTTCACATAGCCATTGGCGAACACCGCGCCGATGATGGCCAGAGCCACGTCCTGGGGGCCCACGCCGGGCACGGGCGCGCCGGTGAGGTGCACCGCCACCACGCCGGGGCAGGCCACGTCGTAGGTGCGGTTCAGCAGCTGCTTTGCCAGCTCGCCGCCGCCCTCGCCGATGGCCATGGTGCCCAGCGCGCCGTAGCGGGTGTGGCTGTCGGAGCCCAAAATCATCTTGCCGCAGCCGGCGTACATCTCGCGCATGTACTGATGGATGACCGCCAGATGGGGCGGCACGTACACGCCGCCGTACTTTTTGGCGGCGGACAGGCCGAAGAGGTGGTCGTCCTCGTTGATGGTGCCGCCCACCGCGCACAGGCTGTTGTGGCAGTTGGTGAGCACATAGGGCATGGGGAATTTGGTGAGGCCCGAAGCGCGGGCAGTCTGCACGATACCCACAAAGGTGATGTCGTGGCTGGCCATCGCGTCAAATTTCAGCTTCAGGGCGTTTTCGTCGCCGCTGTGGTTGTGTGCCTGCAGAATGCCCCAGGCAATGGTGCCTTTGCGGGCGTTTTCGCGGGCAGTCTCGTCAAAGCCCAGCGCCGCCAGGGCGGCGGGAGCGTTTTCGTCCGCGGGGACCCACTGACCCCGGGCGTAGTACATTCCGGTCTTGGAGCAAGTGACCATGGGAAGCCTCCTTCGTACCCGGGCGGCGCCTGCCGCCGGGAAACCGATATTTTTTCAAAAGCCGTTCTTGTTATTATAGCACAACCGCCCGGCTTTTGAAAAGCCGGGCAGTGTTTTTTGCCGTTCAGGCTGCCTCTTCCGGCGGATGGAGCACGCCGTCCGCGTCGAACCAGCCGCTCTCGCTGATGGCATTGAGATGGTCCAGGATACGCTCCTTCTCTCCTTCGTCGGTGAGAACGGAGGTGCGTCCGCCGGTCTGCACACAGGGGATGAGACGGACGGTGGCGTTTTCCGCCCCGGGGCCGGTGAGGGTGACGGTGAGCAGGGCGGTGTCCACCGTTTCCATGTTGAACCAGAAGTTGCCCAGGCTGTAGAGCACGGGCACGTCCCCGCGCCAGCCAGCCCCCTGCAGGATGTGGGGGTGGCTGCCCACGATGAGGTCCGCCCCCGCCTCGGCAAAGAGGGTGGCGAGATCGGTTTGGGCCTGCTCCAATTGAGTGCTGTACTCGGTGCCCCAGTGGACATAGACCACCAGATAGTCGCACCGGCTGTCGGCCTCTTCGATGACCTGCACCGCCAGTTCCGGGTCATAGCAGCGCAGCACGCCGGGGCTGTCCTCCCCTGCCTCGGGGGTGAGGATGTACTTTTCCGCCCGGGTGCAGGCCACGTATCCGATGGTGAGCCCGTCCGCCGTGAAGTAGCGGGGCGTCATGGCCTCTTCCAGATCCGCGCCCGCCCCCACATAGGCGATGTCCGCGTCCGAGAGGGCGGTCAGGGTGTCGGCAAAGGCGTCGGCGCCGTAGTCAAAGCAGTGGTTGTTGGCAAGGCTGACGACGTCCACCCCCAGCTGCTGCCAGATAGCGGCGTTCTCTGGGCGGGAGCAGAAGGTGAACTGCTTGCCGGGCATGGGACTTCCCCGGTGGGAAAAGGCAAACTCGTTGTTGGAAAGCAGGATGTCCGCGCCGCGCATTTCTTCCAAAAGCAGCGGATCAAAACAGTCCTCCACGCCACCGGTTTTTGCGTAGTGGAGCATGTTGTACCAGTCATCGGCAAAG
>NHCFR05603__coassemble_366_pt1 | contig 38858 bp, 36 predicted proteins | sample NHCFR05603__metabat2_low_PE_044 | metagenome-assembled genome bin NHCFR05603 | reverse complement strand
GAGCAGCGGTCTCCAAAACCGCGTGCCGAGGGTTCGAATCCTTCTGCCCCTGCCAAAGAAAAAGGTGCTGCGTGTGCAGCACCTTTTTTCTTTGGCAAACGCGAAGATTATTGACCCGAGGCACGCGGAGCGTGCCGGGCACCCGCGCCGAGCGCCGACGGTGGAGGATGCAGCGAAGGCGCGGGTGGCGCAGCGGTCAAAATTCCCGGCGGCAGTTGAGCCGCCGGGGAATTTTGGACACCGCAAGAGGGGCCGCGCGAGCGGCTGAGAATCCTTCTGCCCCTGCCAAACAAAAAGGGTGCTGCGTGTGCGCAGCACCCTTTTTTCAATCCTCTTCGCCATCCGAAAAATCGCCGGCGTATTCGTTTTCCAGCTCCTTGCGGTGTTTTGCCTCCAGTTCGTCCCGGATGAACGCTTCCCGGGCGTACTGGCTGGTGCTGCTCTCGCCCATGAAGAACGCCTCCTGCCGCGTCACGGCAGAGCCGCCCAGCGCGGCGGAAATGCCCCGTTCTGCCCAGTCCAGCTGATCGCGGTAGGCGTCCATCTCCGCCTCCAGAGCGTCCCGGGCCGCGGTGCGGCGGCGGGCCTCCTGACGCTGAAGTTCCCGCTTCTGGCGGGTGCTTTCGCGCAGAATGCGCTGATCCCGGCACCACCGCTCGTACGCGTCCATCGCGCCGGTGAGACCCGCGGCCTCCGCCGCCTGCGCCGCTTTCAGGCCGCCTTCTTCGTCTGTGCCGAACAGATCCGGGAACTGGGCCACCATATAGTAGACCAGAGAGCAGCGCCGCACAAAAAGCTGCCCGACCCAGTGGGAAAGCTCCTTGTCCCGCGTCTTGCGGAATTCCCGGTCTTCGCTCAGCAGACCGTCGTCCCTTGTGCTGCGATAAAGCTCCAACAGGTGCAGGCAGGCTTCGCAGTCGCCCTCTTGCGCTTTCTTTCGGGTGAGGGCGAGTTCGGCTCTGGCCACCAGCAGCGCTTCACGGCGGCGCTCGTCCGCGTCGGGATCGCCGCGCTTTGCCGCGCCTTGCCACTTTGCCTTCAGCTCCCGGGCCAGATGGTGCACAGCGCCGGGCTCTGCCTGGCCGGCCAGCTGCAGCAGGCCGGAGGGATCGTCGCAATGCAGGCGGGGATACCGCCAGCCGGAAACGATGGGCCAGCCGGCTGCCCGGATCTCTTCGGTCCATTCTTCGTCGCTGCGGCCTTCACCGGCCGCCTCCCAGTATTGGCTCAGGGCGCACAGACGGTACAAAGCTTCGCCGCTGCCCAGCCGGGCAGCCTCACGGTAAAGCTGCGCCGCTTTGGGGTAGTCATGCCCGTCGTGTTCCAAAGCCTGCCCGAGAACGACCCGCTTCAAAATTTCGGGGTCACATTCCGGCTCGTGCCAGCTGTCCGGGTCCTGGCCGGGCCGATAGTTGAACAGGAGGAAAGGCCGTTTGCCCGGCCACTCCAAAAAATGAATCCACGTTTTGAAATACAGCCCCACCCGGTCACGGCAGGCAAGCCACTGGCAGAAAGCGACCAGCAGTTCCTCTTCCCGGCCGGGCTGGCCTTCCAGGGCGCGCACCCGGGCGTCGGCTTCCGCCATCTTTTTCTGCAGTTCCCGCAGCCCGGCCCGCTTGGCTTCGATGACGGCTTTGTCCTGGCCGCAGGCTTGCTGCCAGGCAGCCATCCGCTCCTCGAAGGGAGGCAGATCTTCCGGGTCGCCATAGGCGATGGCGTCGTACAGTTCATCCCAAAACTCATATTGGCGCTGGGCCTCGGGGCTGGCGTCGCCTCCGATCTGTGCGGCGCGCGCCTGCATGAAAAACGCACACCGCTCGTCGCCGCGCAGGCCGCCCAGACTCACGGCATTCAGCAGTTCCTGGTCGGTGTGGGCGGCGCCCAGGCAGTTGGCGATCTGCCAGGCCGCGGCATTGCTGCCGTCCAGCGCAGCCCCGAGCAGGAAGGCGCGCATACGCTCTTTGCTCTCGCCCGCCGCCTCGAGGCCCCGGGGCTCCAGCTCATCCAGGTCCCGCAAAAATTCGTCCCGCTCGTCCTCATCGGTGAGCTTTTCCGCCAGCAGGCGCAGTCGGGCCAGGTCCCGCTGAGCGCCGCCGCCAAAGGCCAGCTCGCACAAGCCGACCCGCAGCCAGGTCTGGTCGTCCTCCGCGGCGGCCTTTTCGATCAGTTTCAGATAGAGCGCTCCGCTTTTGGCCGGGTCGGCCTCCTTTTTTGCCGCCTGGTGCAGATCGTACAGAGTGACCGGCTGCTCCGGCTTTTCTTCGCTCTTTTTTTTGCTGAAAAATCCCATGGCCTGCTCCTTTTCCCGCACTTGACGGTGGTGCGCTTTTTTTCATTATAGACCCAACAAAACACCGGAGGCAAGGGAAAAACGAGAAAGCAGACCCCAAATACAAAAGGCCCGATCAGCCTGACCGGGCCCTTGTGTTTGATGTGCTCAATTGGGCAGAGAATACTCTGCCACCCGCCAGCCGTTGTCGGAAGGCACCAGCCGCACCGGAGTGGCAAAAGCCAGGGTGGGAGTGTGCTGCACGCCTTCGCCCCAGCCCGCAAAGTTCCCGTCCAGATCGTCCAGGTTCAGCGAAAGCTGCCAGAACAGCAGGCTGCCGTCCGGCTGCAGAGCGGGCTCGGTGAACACCGCGCCGCAGAAGGTAATGCTGCCGCCCCGGTCACCCATCATGTAACGGATGGTGTCGCCCTCGCCCTGGTAGAATAGGCTGGGGGCGGGGGCTTCGCCCGCGGCAAGGGGGCCGCCCATCATTTCGCCGTAAGCCTCGGGGGTGAACACACAGCCCAGGAACTGCTCCAGTTCGCTGTAGCGGGTGTACATTGCGCCCTCGGTCACAACGTAGCTGTCGGTGGCGTTGTCGTAGTCGCTGGGTTCAAGACCGTGGTGCATTCCGTGGTGATAATAGAGGAAATAACGGGCGGCGGCCAGAGCTCCTGCCGCCTGCTCGTCCAGCGCGGCGGGCAGAGTGCCGGTGCTGGTGCTCTCCGAGGAGAGGCTCACCCAAGGCAGGTCCACGGTGACCTGCTGCACCGGGGTCTTGGGCAGGACATACCCTTCGGCGTGGATGGCCATGGCGCCTTCGGGCGGGGGATAGTCCGGATCATCCAGCTCGGAGAAAGAACCCGCGGGCAGGCCAAAGGCGGCGTCCGCTTCTTCCAGGGTGCCCTGCCAGGCCCGGACGATCAGCTCCACCTGGTCGGGCCAGAGCACATCCTCGTTCAGCGAGGGCTCCGCGCCGGCAAAGGTGAAGACGGGGGCGTTGGCAGGCATGGAGGCCCGCCAGTCCTCCAGGCTCACCTCCTGCGCCGCCGGGGCAGAGGAAGGTTCGGACGCGGGAGAGGACGATGGGGCAGAGGCGGGTACGCTGGCCGTCCCGCCGGAAGAGGGGGCGGGCGCGGAGCAGCCCGCCAGCAGAACGGCGCAGGCAAGCGCCCCCGCGAAGATGTGTTTCATGGATGTTCCTCCTTTGGCCCTGCCCGGATAAGGGACAGGACGGTTCGTTGACCTTTAAACGGCGGAGACGGCGCATTTTGTTTCATGCCGATGGGAGAAGAAAACGAGGGCGCTTTGTGCAAAACGGCACAAAGCGCCCTCGTTTTTGCTGTCACATCCCGGCCAGCAGGCCGTCCACAAACTGCCGGGCCAGACGGGCGCTGCGCCCGCCCCGCTCCAGCGCGTAGCGCTCGGCGCGGCGCTCCAGTTCATCGGCGGGCAGCTGCACCCCGCCCGCCGCGGCCAGGTGCCGCACGATGTGCAAAAAGGTGGCCTTGTCGGGCTTGGAGAAGGTGATGTGGATGCCGAACCGCTCCGAAAGGCTCACCAGCTCCTGCATGGTGTCGTTGCGGTGCACCTCGTCGCCTTCCCGGTCGCTGAATTTTTCCTTGATGATGTGCCGACGGTTGCTGGTGGCATAAATCACCACGTTGTTCGACTTGGCCGTCACCGAGCCTTCCAGCACCGCCTTGAGGGCGCTGTAGTTGTCGTCGTCCTTCAAAAAAGAGAGGTCGTCGATGAACAGCACAAATTTGAGGGGATTCGCCGCCAGCTCGTCCAGCACATGGGGGATGGCCCGCAGCTGGTCCTTGCGCACCTCGATGACGCGCAGCCCTTCGCTGAACAAAGCGTTGCCGATGGCCTTCACCGCCGAGGACTTGCCGGTGCCCGCGTCGCCGGTGAGCAGGATGTTCGCCGCCGGTTTGCCCTCCAGCAGCGCCCGGGTGTTGCGCAGGATAATGGCCCGCTGGGCTTCGTAGTCCACCAGGTCATCGAGGCTTGTGGCGTCCGGGTGGCTCACCGGGGTGATACGGCCCGCCTCGTCCAGATAGAACATCCGGTTGGCCGCCCACACGCCGTAGCCGTAGCGGTGGATGTTCTGCACCCGGTGCATGTAGCTGCCGGGCAGGTCCGTTCCGCCCGCCTCATAGCGGGGCAGGGGAACGGGGGAGCCGGGCAGGGCCGCCAGCAATGCGTCCGGGCCAAGGTCCGCCACCCGCTGCAAACAGTCCAGCTCGGCGGCCAGAGCCGCCGCCATGTGCTCCGGCGGCGTTTGGCCCGCGCCCACCGTGCGCACATAGACATTGGCGCTGTCTTCGCAAAGGCGCAGGATGTGCCGGCCCAGGCCGCCCCCGTTGGCTTCGTACAGCGCCGCCACGAAGGCGGCGTACCGCCCGGGGGCGGGCGAGCCCAGATATTCCGTCAGCGCCGCCAGCACCGGGTCGGCCAGCAGCGGCCGGAACACCGCCAGAGCCTGGAGCCCGGCGGCAAGATTCTTCAGTTCCTTCGCGTCCATCATCCGTTCAGGATCGCCCCGTAGGCGCCGCCGGAGACCAGGGCGGCGTACCGCTTGAGGTAACCCGTGACCTCCTTTTTCTTGGGAACAAAGTGTTTCATGCGCTCATCCAGCACCGCCTGGTCCACCAGCAGTTCGATGGAATGGCCGGGGATGTCGATTCGGATGAGGTCGCCTTCTTCCACCACACCGATGAGGCCGCCGGAGGCCGCCTCGGGAGTGATGTGGCCCACGCAGGCGCCCCGGGTGGCGCCGCTGAACCGGCCGTCGGTGATGAGGGCCACGCTGCTCCCCAGGCCCATGCCCATGATGGCGGAGGTGGGGTTGAGCATTTCCCGCATGCCGGGGCCGCCCTTGGGGCCTTCGTAGCGGATGACCACCACGTCGCCGGGCTTGATGAGGCCGGCGTTGATGGCCTTTTGGGCTTCTTCCTCGCCGTCAAACACCCGGGCAGGGCCCTCGTGCACCAGCATTTCGGGGGCAACGGCGCTGCGCTTGACCACGCTGCCCTCGGGGGCAAGGTTGCCCCGCAGCACCGCAATGCCGCCGGTGGCGCTGTAGGGATCCTCCACCGGGCGGATGACCGAGGTGTCCAGGTTGGGGCACTCGGCAATGCATTCGCCGATGGTGCGGCCGGAGACGGTCTTGCAATCGGTGTTCAAAAGGCCCTTTTTGTTCAGCTCGTTCATCACCGCGTACACGCCGCCCGCTTCGTCCAGCTGCTCGATGTAGGTGCGCCCGGCGGGAGCCAGATGGCACAGGTTGGGCGTTTTCTCGCTGATGGCGTTGGCCACATCCAGATTCAGTTCCACGCCGCACTCGTGGGCGATGGCCGGCAGGTGCAGCATGCTGTTGGTGGAGCAGCCCAGAGCCATGTCCACCGTGAGGGCGTTCATCAGCGCCTCCTTGGTCATGATCTGGCGGGCGGTAATGCCCTTGCGCACCATGTCCATCACTGCCATGCCCGCGTGCTTGGCCAGTTCCAGCCGGGCGGAGTAGACGGCGGGGATGGTGCCGTTGCCCCGAAGGCCCATGCCCATGGCCTCGGTGAGGCAGTTCATGGAGTTAGCGGTGTACATACCGGAACAGGAGCCGCAGGTGGGGCAGGTCTTGCACTCATATTCCCGCAGCTTGGCCTCGTCGATGGTGCCTGCGTTGAACTGGCCCACCGCCTCCGACAGGGTGGAGAAGCTGGTGCGCTGGCCGTCCACATGGCCCGCCAGCATGGGCCCGCCGCTGACAAACACGGTGGGCAGGTCCAGCCGGGCGGCGGCCATCAGCAGGCCGGGCACGTTCTTGTCGCAGTTGGGCACCATCACCAGCGCGTCAAAACCGTGGGCCAGGGTCATGGCCTCGGTGGAGTCGGCGATGAGATCCCGGGTGACCAGCGAGTATTTCATGCCGGTGTGGCCCATGGCAATGCCGTCGCACACGGCAATGGCGGGAAAGACGATGGGGGTGCCGCCGGCCATGGCCACGCCCAGCTTCACCGCGTCCACGATCTTGTCCAGATTCATGTGGCCGGGCACGATCTCGTTGTAGCTGCTCACAATGCCCACCAGCGGGCGGCTGATCTCCTCTTCGGTGAGGCCCAGCGCATGATAGAGGGCGCGGTGCGGCGCGTTCTGGGTGCCGCATTTCAAAGAATCGCTTTTCATCGGTTCGGTCTCCTTTCAAAGGGGCGCCGCTGCCTCAAAGACAGCGGCGCCCGGCACTGTACCGGCCCGCGCGGGCCGGTGCAGGCCGCGGGGGAAGGGGCGGCGCGAAGCGCGCCGTCAGTTGTTGATGAGTTTGTCCTCGTCGCTCCAGCTGTAGAGCTTGCGGATGTCGCGGCCCACCACTTCGCTGGGGTGCTCGGCCGCCAGCTTGCGCATGGCGTTGAAGTGCACCTGGCCGCCCGCGCTGGACATATCCAGCAAAAAGTCCTTGGCGAAGGTGCCGTCCTGGATGTCCTTCAAAATCTTGCGCATGGCCTTCTTGGTGTCCTCGGTGATGATCTTCGGGCCGGTGATGTAGTCGCCGTATTCGGCGGTGTTGGAGATGGAGTAGCGCATGCCCGCAAAGCCGCTCTGATAGATGAGATCCACGATGAGCTTCATCTCGTGAATGCACTCGAAATAGGCGTTGCGCTCGTCGTAGCCGGCCTCCACCAGCGTCTCGTAGCCCGCCTGCATCAGGGCGCACACGCCGCCGCACAGCACCGCCTGCTCGCCGAACAGGTCGGTCTCGGTCTCGGTGCGGAAGGTGGTCTCCAGAACGCCGGCGCGGGCGCCGCCGATCCCCAGGGCGTAGGCCAGGGCGATGTCCAGCGCGTCGCCGGTGGCGTCCTGCTCCACGGCCACGAGGCACGGCACACCCTTGCCGGCCTGGTACTCGCTGCGCACGGTGTGGCCGGGGCCCTTGGGGGCCACCATGATGACGTTCACGTTCTTCGGGGGCTTGATGCAGCCAAAGTGGATGTTGAAGCCGTGGGCGAAGGCCAGGGTCTTGCCCTCGGTCAGATAGGGCTCAATGCTCTCTTTGTAGAGGGCGGCCTGCTTTTCATCGTTGATGAGGATCATAATGAGGTCGGCGGCCTTGGCGGCTTCGGCGCTGGTCATCACCGTCATGCCCTGGGCCTCGGCCTTGGCCCAGCTCTTGGAGCCCTCGTACAAGCCCACCACAACGTTCACGCCGCTCTCTTTCAGGTTGAGCGCGTGGGCGTGGCCCTGGGAGCCGTAGCCGATGATCGCCACGGTCTTGCCCGCCAGTTTCTGAAGATCGCAGTCCTGCTGATAGAAGATCCTTGCCATGATGTCTTACCCCTTTTCTTTTTATTAAATATGGTATGAAACACATCAGAAGTTGATGGCCTGACGAATGGTGGTGCTGCCCTTGTGCAGCGAAACGCAGCCGGTGCGGCAGATTTCCAAAATGGTGTAGTCCCGCATGAAGTTGAGAAAATCGTCAATGCGGCGGGTGGTGTCCGCCAGACGGAAGATCATCGAGTCCTTGGCGTAGTCCACCGTGTCTGCCCCGAAGGCGGAGGCGGCGGCGCGGATCTCTTCGCGGGTGTCCGGCTCGTTGACCATCTTGATGAGCAGCAGCTCGCAGCTGATGGAGTCGTCGTCGGTGAACTCTTCGATGGATTCCACGTCCGGCAGCTTGTAGAGCTGGTTGACCAGCTGCTGCTTTTTGACCTCCTCACCGCTGAACACAACGGTGATACGGGAGAGCTCGTTGGATTCGGTCTCGCTCACGGTCAGCGCGCTGATGTTGAACTGACGGCGCCGGAACATGCTGGTCACCCGGTTCAGAACGCCGAACTGGTTGCGCACCAGCACCGCAATGGTGTATCGGTTCATCTGTCGTCACCCACCTTTACAATGATGTCGTCCACGCTGCCGCCCGGGGGCAGCATGGGAAGCACGAATTCGTCCCTTTCGATGGCGCAGTCGATGAGGTAGGGGCCCTCGGCGGCGAAGGCCCGGCCAAAGGCGGCCTCCAGGCCTTCCAGGGTGTCCACCGCCTCGCCCTCGGCCCCGAAGGCCTTGGCCAGCGCCACAAAATCGGTCTTGCGGCCCAGGATGGTGTTGGAGTAGCGCTTGCCGTAGAACAGCGTCTGCCACTGGCGAACCATGCCCAGCACGCCGTTGTTCATCAGCAGGATGACCACCGGCACCCGGTAGGTCACGGCGGTGGCCAGCTCGTTCAGGCACATGCCGAAGGAGCCGTCGCCGGTGACCAGAACGCTGCGCTCGCCGGTGCCGTAGGCCGCGCCGATGGCCGCGCCCATGCCGTAGCCCATGGTGCCCAGGCCGCCGCTGGAGGCGAAACGCCGGGGCTTTTTGAAGGCCAGGTTCTGGGCCGCCCACATCTGGTGCTGGCCCACGTCGGTGGCCACCGGGGTGTTCTCGCCCAAAAACTTGTTCAGGGTGAGGATGGCGTTGCGGGGGGTCAGGCCCTGCCGCTTATCCGAACTTTCAGCTTCCTCCGCCCGGAGCCTGGCCAGCTTTTCCTGCCATTCGGGGTTCTTGACCTCGTTCACCAGAGGCAGCAGCCGCTGCAGGGTCTGTTTCACGTCGCCCCGCAGACCCACCGCGGCGGGCACGTTTTTGGAAAGCTCCGAGCCGTCCACGTCGATCTGCACGATCCGTGCGCCGGGAGCGAAGCGGGAGCGGTCACCGGTGACCCGGTCGTTGAACCGCACGCCCAGGGAGATGATGAGGTCGGCGTTGTGCAGCCCCAGGCTGCTGGCGTAGTGGCCGTGCATGCCCTGCATGCCCAAAAAGCGGGGATGGTCGGTGGGAATGCCGGAAATGCCGGTGAGGGAGCAGCCGATGGGGGCGTCCAGCTTTTCCGCCAGGGCCAGCATTTCGCTCTGTGCCCCGGCGGCCACCAGGCCGCCGCCAAAGTAGACGAAGGGCCGGCGGGCGGCGTTGATAAGGGCCGCCGCCTGCTTCACCCGCAGCTCCTTGGCCGCCGCGGGCGGGTCCGCCGTCACCGGGGGCTGGGCCTCGTACTCGCACAGAGCGGTCTGCACATCTTTGGGCACGTCGATGAGCACCGGGCCCGGCCGCCCGGACTGGGCCAGCCGGAAGGCCTCGCGGATGGTGTCCGCCAGTTCGTCCACCGAGCCCACGAAGTAGTTGTGCTTGGTGATGGGCAGCGTCACGCCGGTGATGTCGATCTCCTGGAAGCTGTCGGTGCCGATCTGGGTGGTGGGCACGTTGCCGCACAGCGCCACCATGGGGATGGAGTCCAGATACGCCGTGGCAATGCCGGTGACCAGGTTGGTGGCGCCGGGGCCGGAGGTGGAGATGACCACGCCCACCTTGCCGGTGGTGCGGGCGTAGCCGTCCGCCGCGTGGGTGGCGCCCTGTTCGTGGGCGGCGAGAACGTGGGTGATCTCGCTTTGGTATTTATAGAGGCTGTCGTAGACGTTCAGGATCTGGCCGCCCGGGTAGCCGAAGACGGTGTCCACTCCCTGCTCGATGAGGGTCCTCACAAGGATGTCTGCGCCGGAAAGCATCATGGTGGTTTCCTCCTTTGTTGTGGTGTGGGGGCCGTCACACAAGTTTGAAGTGTTCGGCCTTGAGAGAGTCGGTGATGAGTTTTACATGGGCGAAGTCACGGGTCTCCATGTCAATGCGAAGGAACACGCCGTGCACGCTCTCGGTGGCGCCCTTTTCATAATGCACGCCGGTGACGTTGCCGCCGCAGTCGGCGATGATACGGGAGATGTCCTTCAGCTGGCCGGGTTTGTCGATGAGTTCGATGAGCAGGCTGGAGGACCGGCCGCTGTTCAGAAGACCCCGGTCGATGACGCGGGATAGGCTGGTCACGTCGATGTTGCCGCCGGAGACCACGCTCACCACCCGCTTGCCCGCCAGGGGGAACTTGCCAAACATGGCGGCGGCCACCGCCACCGCGCCCGCGCCCTCGGCGATCATCTTCTGCTTTTCGATGAGCGCCAGAATGGCCGAGGCCACTTCGTCGTCGGTCACCAGGGCGATGTCATCCACATAGTCCCGCACCAGAGCGAAGGTGTTTTCGCCCGGCTGCTTCACCGCAATGCCGTCGGCGATGGTCTGCACGCTGTCCAGACACTCGATGGCGCCGTCGTGGATGGAGTTGAACATGCTGGGCGCGCCCGCCGCCTGCACGCCGTATACTTTTACCGACGGGCGGATCTGCTTGGCGGTGTAGGCAATGCCGGAAATCAGGCCGCCGCCGCCCACCGGCACGATGATGGCGTCGATGTTGTCCAGCTGGGAGAGAATCTCCAACGCGATGGTGCCCTGGCCAGCGATGACGTTTTCGTCGTCGAAGGGGTGCACGAAGGTGTAGCCCATCTCTTCTTTCAGTTCCAAAGCCTTTTTGTAGGCGTCATCGTAGCAGCCTTCCACCAGGCAGACCTCTGCGCCAAAGCCCTTGGTGGCCTCCACCTTGGAGATGGGGGCGGTGTCCGGCAGGCAGATGAGGGATTTGATGCCGTTCTTGGAGGCCGCCAGCGCCACGCCCTGGGCGTGGTTGCCCGCCGAGCAGGCGATGACGCCCCGGGCCTTTTCCTCTTCGGTGAGCATTGCGATCTTGTAGCCCGCGCCCCGCACCTTGAAGGAGCCGGTGATTTGAAGGTTTTCCGGTTTCAGGTACAGTTCGCACTCCGGCGCAATGCCAAAGGCCCTCACCACCGCGGTTTCCCGCACGATGTTTTTCAGCACCCGCTGGGCGTCGAATACCTTGTCGAGAGATAACATGTTTTTTCCCCTTTCCACACTGCCCTGAAACGAAAAACACCCGTCTCAAAGCGATTTTTGCTTTGAGACGGGTGTAAAATTTTACACTCGCGGTACCACTCAAATTGCGGACGCACTGGCCCGCCACCTCTTCGAAGTCCACAAACTTCTATGCACTGACGCAGCATTCTCGGGAGACGCCTACTCGGCTTTCGCCTTTGGGGCCTCCAGCTCGGAAGGGATGGGAACACCGCTGTCCTTTACCGGGATCACACCACCCCCGGCTCTCTGGGAAATTCGTTGCGGGTCCGTCTTCGTCACAGCTTTTGCTTTTGTTCGAAGTCAAACAACCTCTATGCGTTAACGCAGCATACGCGGGAGACCCTACTGGCCCGAAAGGGCGGTTCAGGCTCCGGCTCGGAAGGGACAGGCATGCGGGGCGTTCCGCGCCGGTTTGCACCAACCACCGGCTCTCTGCAGCGGGCCATCTCCGGCCACTCTTCGTCACAGCCTTCATATTTAATTTCGTCAAATATACCACTCTCAAAAAAGGATGTCAATATTTTTCTGGATAAAATCAAAGAAAAATTTTATTACTTTATCAAAATGCACTGTAAAATAAGCAAAGCGGCCCCGCCCTTTGTGAAAACTTCCATCTGCGGCCGAAAATCATGCGGGCCCCCCGCCGCACAGGGGGACAGGACGAAGACACGGCCGGCCCGGCGCGAACATATAGTGGGGCAGAAAATTTTTGACGGTGGAGTGAAGACGATATGGAAAAAACGAACCCGGATCGCAGGCCCGGTTTTATGCGGCAGCCTTGCGGGAGCTCCTGCGGCTGCTGCATTTGCAGCGGCCCTCAGGGCCCGCAGGGGGAACCCGGCCCCCAGGGACCGCAGGGAGAACCGGGTCCCCAGGGGCCGCAGGGAGAGCCTGCGGAGGATTGCTTTGCCTCCTTTTTCGTGTTTGAACGCAGATTCGAGAGCGGGCAGCCCATCCCGCTGCTCACCGGCACGGCGGACCCCACAGGGAACATCTCGCTGGCAAACGGGACCCGGATCGAGCTGGCGCCCGGTTACTACTGCATTTCGTTCAGCGTGTCGGCCATATTGGAAGAAGCGGGTTATATGCAGGTCACACCTGCCTATAACGGAACGTCCAACCTGCTTTATGGAATCTATTTCAAAACCGGGGCGGCGCTTTCCAGCGCCTACGGGTCCAGTTCTGTCATCATTCATGTGCCGGAACCCACCAGTTTCAGCCTGACCTATAACAGCAATGTGGCGGACCGCTCCGGTGCGGCCACCGTGTCGGTCATCAGGCTGACAAGGAAAGAATAAAAAACGTCGGAGCAAGTGATTTATCACTTGCTCCGACGTGGTGCGGGTAACAGGGGTCGAACCTGCACACCGGGGGTACCAGATCCTAAGTCTGGCGCGTCTGCCAATTCCGCCATACCCGCATATTTGATTGCCGCGCTGCCGAAGGGCCTTCCTCCGGCAGCGTTTTTTGGTTTGTGAAAACATCAGAAAAAGGTCACCGCAATGTGCGCGCCCAAAAACACAAGCCCCGCCAGTGCCGCAAGCACCACCGCGGCCATGAACAGTTCCGGCGCCCAGTCACGGGGCTGCCTTCCCTGCCTTTGGGCCGGGAGCGGGGCAGCTGGCACATGTTCCTGAACGGCGGGCACACCATTCTGAACACCGGACGAAAAATACATCGCAAGGGGATCGGTGCGTTCCAGAATGCGCCGGCAAAAATCTTCCAGCCAGGCGGCGTCCGCGGGGGAACAGAGGTCCTCCTCGCAAGCGTCGTTCTCGTGGGCAATGCGGTTGCGGAGATGGCGGTAATGTTTCAGCTGCCGCCGGTCGTCGTCCCACCCGGGCACACGAACCCGCCCCTTCGGCGCACTGTCCATATCCTGCAGATAGCCGGTCACGCCCACGCCGTTCATATCGCGGCAGAGATTGTCCAAACGCTTATAAGACTGCATGAACCCCATATCGCTCACCACTCTCTTGCAAGACCGTTGACGCCGCATGCGTTTTCAGTGTACCAGCCGCGGCGGGGTTTGTCAATCGGCAGGAGCACACAGACGGCGCGGCTGGCCGGGCTATAATCCCGCGCAAACGGAGCATACTAATCACCAGGGCCCGGCGGCAGCTGCCGCCGGGCCGAGCACCCGGGGCGGCTCTGCGCCCCGGCGGGGAGGTCGATTTGCATGCTCACATTTTTCAGGCGCTGCCTGACGCTGGCGGTGGGAGCCGCCGCGCTGGCGCTGGGCTGCCTTACCTATCTTTACACACAGCTGCCGGACACCTTCATGGTGCCCCAGGGCCAGACGCTCGCCCTGGCCCAAATGCCCTGGATCGTGCCGCTGGAGCCGAAGGGCGGGGCCGCCGCCGTGCAGGCAGTGCCCACCGGCGGCAGCTATAATGTGACGCTGTCGGTGCTGGGAGGCATACCGGTCAAAACAGTGCGCGCCGTGGTGGTGGACCGCCGCGCGGTCACCGTCTGCGGCACTCCCTTTGGGATCAAGATGTTTTCCGACGGGGCGATGGTGGTGGCCTTCACCGACATACGCACCGCCGGGGGTTCCGCCAACCCGGCCAAGGCGGCAGGGCTGAAGATGGGGGACGTGATCGTCAGCATAGACGGGCACAAAACCGTGGACAACGACGACGTCAGCGCCGCCATCCAGGCCGCGGAGGGCCGCCCGGTGCAGCTGGTCTACACCCGGGACGGCGCCGAGCACACCACCTCGCTCCAGTCCGTGCAGGACGCGGACTCCCAGCGCTGGCGGGCGGGCATGTGGGTGCGGGATTCCTCTGCCGGGATCGGCACCCTTACCTTTGTGGACAATTCCACCGGGATCTACGGCGGGCTTGGCCACTCCATCAGTGACGCCGACACCGGCCAGTCCATCGCACTGCTCAGCGGCGAGGTGGCCCCGGTCACCATCACCGGCTATGTGGCGGGCGCGGCGGGGGCGCCGGGCGAGCTGAAGGGCCGTTTCACCGGCGAGGGAGCCATGGGCGACATCCTCATCAACGGAGCCACCGGCGTCTATGGTTCCATCCGCCGGGTGATGGACGGCCAGGATATGGTGGTGGCCCAGGCGCAGGAGGCCTGCGAAGGCCCCGCCCGTATCCTCACCACCATCGGCGGCGATGAGCCGGCCTGGTACGACGCGGAGATCGAGCAGATCTCCCTCACCGAGGAGGACCCCAACCGCAATATGGTCATCCGCATCACCGACCCGGAGCTGTTGGCCGCCACCGGCGGGATCGTGCAGGGCATGAGCGGCAGCCCCATCGTGCAGAACGACCGGCTGGTGGGGGCGGTGACCCACGTTCTGGTGAACGACCCCACCCGGGGATTTGGCATTTTCGCAGAGAATATGCTGGCCAGTGCCGACGCGGCAGCCGCGCGCAAAGCCGCATAAAAAGCCGCTTTCCAGCGCTTTTGGCCTGCAAAGAGGGGCGTTTGCTGGCGCAGGAATGAAAAAACTCTTGCATAAATTGGTAATATATGGTAAAATTGGTTCCGTTAAGGGAAATACACATTTTGGAGGAGAAGAAAATGGAACCGATCAAATTCCTGATGACGGATACCGGCGCGGGCTACACGGCGGCCTGCAAAGCGGCCCTGGAGGCCAAGGGCGTGGAGGTGCATGTGTGCGAAAAGAACGGCGCGGCGGCGCTGGACGCGCTGCGCGCCCAGCGGCCCCAGGCAGTGCTGCTGGACGCCTTCATGCCCGGGCTGGATGCCATCTCGGTGAAGCAGCGGTATGAGCAGGAGGGCGGCCGTGCCCAATTCTACGTCACGGGTGCGTTCCAGAACGAGCAGCTGGAGCAGGAACTGCTGGACAGCGGCTTTGCTTTCTATTTTCTCAAGCCTTTCGACGAGACCAGTCTTGCCAGCCGGGTGACCCGTGCTTCCGGCGCGCCGGCCCAGAGCCACGGAGCGTCCAGCGACGAGGTCACGGTCACCGAAATCCTGCACCAGATCGGGGTGCCCGCCCACATCAAGGGGTATCAGTTCTTGCGGGACGCCATTCTGCTCACCGCCGCAGACCCGGACTATATCAACGCGGTGACCAAGCGCCTCTATCCGCAGATCGCCAAGCAGAACGGCACCACGGCCAGCCGGGTGGAGCGGGCCATCCGTCACGCCATCGAGGTGGCCTGGGACCGGGGCGACGTGGAGGTGCTGAACAGCTACTTTGGCTACACCATCCACAACCTGCGGGGCAAGCCCACCAATTCCGAGTTCATCGCCATGATCGCGGACAAAATGCGCCTGGACAAAAAGCAGCGCCGCGCCTGAGCCTCATTGCAGCAAAGAACCGTCCACCGGCTCCGCCGGTGGATTTTTTTGCGTATATCCTTTATAATAATATACAAAAATGGCGGTGTGCTGAAAAAACGGAGGGCTGCGCGATGAAAAAAACGGTCACGGCGGTGCTGGTGGCGGCGGGTTCGTCCCGCCGGATGGGGTTCGATAAACTTTCGGCTCCGCTGGGCGGTGGCACGGTGCTGTCCGCCAGCGTGGCGGCCTTTGACCGCCATCCCTTCGTCTCCGAGCTGGTCATCGTCACCGGGGCGGACGAGACCGCGGCCCGGGCCGCGGCGGCCCGCTGCCAAAAGCCGGTGACGCTGGTGAAAGGCGGGGCCACCCGCGCCCTCAGCGCCCTGGCAGGGGTGCGGGCGGCAAAGGGTGAACTGGTGGCCATCCACGACGCGGCCCGCCCCTTCGTGAGCGAAGCGGTGATCACCCGGGTGCTGGAAGCGGCGGAACAAACGGGCGCGGCCGCCCCGGCGGTGCCGGTGAAGGACACCATCAAGATGGCCGGGCCGGAGGGCCTTGTGGAGAGCACCCCGCCCCGCCAAAAACTCTTTGCCATGCAGACGCCCCAGTGCTTTGACCGGGCGGCCTATCTGGCGCTGGCCGGCGATGAGGCGGTCACCGACGACTGCCAGCTGTTCGAGCAGGCGGCCAGGCCGGTGCAGCTGGTGGAAGGGGAGTATGAAAACTACAAGATCACCACACCCGACGATCTGAAAGGAGAAAAGGTCATGCGTATCGGCCACGGCTACGACGTACATAAACTGGTGGAGGGCCGGGGCCTCATCCTGGGCGGGGTGAAGATCCCCTATGAAAAGGGCCTGCTGGGCCACTCCGACGCGGACGTGCTCACCCATGCGGTGATGGACGCCCTGCTGGGGGCGGCGGCTTTGGGCGACATCGGCAAGCACTTCCCGGACACCGACCCCGCCTACAAAGGGGCGGACAGCCTGGCTCTGGCCCGCCATGTGGCGGAGCTGCTGGCCGAACAGGGTTGGCGGCCGGTGAACGTGGATTCCACCATCCTCTGCCAGGCGCCCAAACTTGCGCCCCACATCCCCGCCATGGCCCAAAACCTGGCCGCGGCGCTGGGCATGGAGCCGGGTGCGGTGAGCGTGAAGGCCACCACCGAGGAACATCTGGGCTTCACCGGCCAGGGCCTGGGCATTGCGGCCCACGCGGTGGCCCTGCTGGAAAAAGCAAATGTGTAAAATGTGCGGTGCTCCGCGAAAAAAACTTTGCAAGAAAACAGCGGTATGCTATACTAAAAGTTGAGATTTTCGGCGCCCGGCCCCGCCGCGGCGCCTGACAGGGAGGGCTTGGTTTGGCAGACTGGTTCGAAAGCGGAACGCTGACCATGGTATTCAATAATTTCCGCGCCATCACCCAGGACCCGCGCAATATCCTGGACATTCTGATCGTCGCCTTCGTGGTGTACGAGGTGATCGCCCTGGTGCGCAAGACCCGGGCGGCCCAGGTGGCCAAGGGCGCCGTGGTGCTGCTGGTGGGCTACGCCGTTGCCTACGCGCTGGAACTGCGCACCGTGACCTATTTGATGAACGCGGTGCTGCAGATCGGCTTTTTGGCGCTGATCGTGCTGTTCCAGCCGGAGCTGCGCCGGGCGCTGGAGCAGGTGGGCCGCACGGACAAGTGGGCGTCGAACCTGTTCCACAGCCGCCGTGCCGACCCCAGCCTGCGGGGCAAATGGCAGAACGCCTGCCTTGCCATCTGCGACGCGGCCGAGCAGCTGAGCGACACCAGCACCGGCGCGCTGATCGTGCTGGAGCGGGGTTCCAACCTTTCGGAGATCATCCGCACCGGCACCGCCATCAACGCCGACGTGAACCCGGAGATCCTGGGCACCATCTTCTACGAAGGCACCCCGCTCCACGACGGCGCGGTGGTGGTGCGGGACGGCACCCTCAAAGCCGCCGGCTGTGTTTTGCCCCTTTCGGACAATCTGGAGATCGGCAAGGACATGGGCACCCGTCACCGGGCGGCCCTGGGCATGAGCGAAAACTCCGACGCGGTGGTGGTGGTGGTCAGCGAAGAGACCGGCATCATCTCCATGGCCAAAAACGGTGTGCTGATCCGCCGCCTGGACCGGCAGAACCTGTTCAACCTGCTGCAGGAGGAACTGGTGCCGCCCGAGGAGAAGGAAGCCAAGAAGGCGCTGTTCTGGAGAGGGAAACATGAAAAAAAGAAAGATTGACCGTTCCTTTTTGAACAACCGGGGCGTGAACATCCTGCTCTCGCTGGGCATTGCCCTGCTCATCTGGACCATCGTCACCGTCTACATCGACCCGGATCAGACCAACCGGCTCAAGGGCGTGCCGGTGAACTTTGAGCAGGACAGCCAGATGTACACCAGCCTCGGGCTGGACATCATCAACGACCCCATGGCCCAGGCCACCGTGGAACTGGCGGGCAACGGCACCGACGTTTTCGGCCTCACGGCGGAAAACGTGCTGGTCTACCCCGACTATTCCGTGGTCAAGGGGCCGGGCACCTGGGAACTGAACCTGCTGGTGCGGGTGCTGGGCAACAGCGCCTCCCGGGTCACCGCCTCCACCTCCGACACCGTGACCGTGGTGTTCGACACCATCGAGAGCAAGGAGTTCACCGTGCAGGTGGAGATGGACCAGCAGATCACCATTGCCGACGGCTTTGTGCTCCACAGCACCACCGCCGCGCCCTCCATCGTGACGGTGCGCGGGCCGGAGAGCGAAGTGGAAAAGATCGGCAGCATTGTGGCCAAGGTGCCTGCAAGCACCGATCTGGAGAACCTCTCCACCAGCAAGATCGCCACCGTCACCCTGGAAGTGCGGGATGTGAACAACCAGCCCATGGATCTGGAGTTCTCCACGCTGGACAATTCCATCGTGGATGTGAACCTCACCGTTTACCAGAACGCGGAGCTGCCCCTGAGCGTCAACTTCATCAACTACCCGCCCAACTTTGATCTGAATTCTCTGGACTACACCCTCAGCCAGGAGACCATGGTGGTCTCCGGCCGCTCGTCGGTCATCCAGAACCTCACCGAGATCACCGTCAGCGACTTCGACCTCTCCAGCTTCCAGCTGGACAAGGTCTATCAGCTGCAGGTGAATCTGCCCAAGGGCGTGGAGAGCCGCGACAATCTCTCCACCGTCAACCTCACCTTCAACACCCAGGGGTATGCCACCAAGACCCTCAACGTCAGCCAGATCCGGGTCATCAACCAGCCCGCCAACATGGAGATCAAGGCGCTGGATTCCCGGATCACCGGCGTGGTGCTGGTGGGCCCGGAGGAAGAGCTGGAATCCCTCAGCCCCAACAGCGTGGTGGCCGTGGTGGACGCTTCCGACATCCAGATCGCGGAAGGCCGTGAAAAGATCGCCGCCAGCATTCAGATCCCCGCCTCCACCACCATCTTCGCCACCGGCAGCTACTCGGTGGAGTGTCAGGTGAGCGCCGCCGGCGCTCAGGGCTGATGTTACTGGTGCGCGGTGTGCGCCTGCCCCTGAACACGCCCCGGCCCGAGGCCGAGGCGGCAGGCAGAGCGCTGAAGATTTTGAAGATACGCCCCGGCGACGTGGCCGGCACCGGCGTGGCCCGCCTTTCGGTGGACGCCCGCCACGGCCGGCCCTCGCTGGTGTATACCATTGGCGTGCGCCTCAAAGACGAAGGTGCGGAACTGGCCTTGGCCGGTTCCGCGCCTTGTGTTGCATTGGCCCGCCATGCCGAATACCGCCCCCTGCCCGGCGGCGCGCCGCTGCAGGACCCGCCGGTGGTGGCGGGCCTGGGGCCTGCGGGGCTCTTTGCCGCGCTGGCGCTGGCAAGGGCGGGCTACCGCCCCCTGGTGCTGGAGCGGGGGCCGGCCCTCGAGAAGCGGGTGGCGGCGGTGGAACGCTTTTTCGCCGGCGGCGCGCTGGAACCCAATGCCAACATCCAGTTCGGTGAGGGCGGCGCGGGCACCTTCTCCGACGGCAAGCTCACCACCCGTATCGGGGATGAACTGTGCGGCTTTGTCACCGACACCCTGCTGGCCCACGGCGCGCCCGCCGAGATCGCCTGGCAGCAAAAACCCCATGTGGGCACCGACCTGCTGCGGGGGGTCATCTCCTCCATCCGCGCCGAGATCGAGGCCCTGGGCGGGCGGGTGCTCTTTGAGACCGCCCTCACCGGGCTGGAAGAAAAGAACGGGCGGCTGACCGCCGCAGACACCACGGCGGGGCTCATCCCCTGCCAGCGTCTGGTGCTGGCGGTGGGCCACTCCGCCCGGGACACCTTTGCCATGCTGGCCGAAAGCGGCCTGCCCCTGTCGGCCAAGCCCTTCTCGGTGGGCTTCCGGGCCGAACATCTGCAAAGCGATATCGACAAGGGCCTGTACCATGCCGCCGCCGGCCATCCGACGCTGCCTCCCGGCGAGTACCAGCTGAGCCACCATGTGGGCAAGCGCTGCGTCTACACCTTCTGCATGTGCCCCGGCGGCCAGGTGGTGGCCGCCGCCAGCGAAGAGGGCGGCGTTTTGACCAACGGCATGAGCTACCACGCCCGGGCGGGCAAAAACGCCAACGCGGCGGTGGTCATCAGTGTGGACGGCTCCGATTTCGGCGGCGACGCCATGAAAGCGGTGGCCTTCCAGCGGCAGCTGGAACAGGCGGCCTTCCGGGCGGGCGGCAGTGATTACACCGCCCCCGCCGAAACGGTGCGGAGCTTTTTGAACGGGGAGGGCACCCTGCGCCTCGGCGCGGTGCGGCCCACCTATGACCGGGGCGTGCGCGCCTTTGACCTGGGCAGCCTGCTGCCCGGGGAACTGGCCCAGGGCCTTCGCACCGGCCTTGCCGCCTTCGACCGCAAGCTGCCCGGCTATGCCGGGCCGTCGGCGGTGCTCACCGGCCTTGAGACCCGCACCTCCAGCCCTGTGCGATTGGAGCGGGGAGCCGACTTCCAGTGCGCCGCGCTGCCCGGGCTCTACCCCTGCGGCGAAGGCGCGGGCTACGCCGGCGGCATCATGAGCGCCGCGGTGGACGGCCTGCGGGTGGCCCGGGCCATCATCGAGGGCAGCGCCCCCGCGGAATAACTGTGTTTTGCAGCGCCCCTGCGCGGGGCGCAGAGATACCCCTTGGAAAGGCAGGTGGCCGTTATGGCCGAGAACCAGAAACCCAGAGACCCCTATCAATACGAGCGCATCCTGCGCCAGAAGGTGCAGCAGACGTTCAACGAGCAGAAAAACGCCGGGAAGCCGGCCGGCGGACAGGGCGGCGCAACACCGCCGCCCCCGGTGCGGGACTCTGCCCAGGAGCTGGCCCAGAGCATCCATGAACTGGGCCGGGTCATCGCCCAGGAGGTGGGCGGCGCTTTGGGCGACACCACCCGTGAGATGGGCAGCGCTTTGAGCGGCGCGGCGCGGGACGTGCGCAAGACCGCCGCCCAGCAAAAACACCAGAGCCAGGCCCAGCAGGCCGCCCGGCGGGCGGGAGACGCCCTGGCCTCCCGGATGAACCAGGCCGGTTCGAGCCTTTCCTCCGGCCTGCGCGACGGGCTTTGCATCTTCGGCGGCACCCTGGCGGTCATCTGCGCGGTAGTCGCCGGCCTCATGGCGCTGACGGCGCTCCTCAGCCTCGCTTTTTTCTTTGATGTGATCGTCCTCATCTCTCTGGTGTTCCTGCTGGGCGTCACCGCCGCTTTCGCTTTCGCCGCCCGCTGGGCCTTCAGCCAGCCCGCCCGCCGCGGGCGTATGCGGCGGTATCTGGCCGCCATGGGCAGCGATCGCTCGGCGCCGCTGCAGCGCATGGCCGAAGCCGTCCGCCACCCGGTGAGCTACGTGAAAAAAGACCTGGACCGGATGATCCGCCAGGGCTGGCTGCCCGACGCCTTTTTGGATGACGACGACGGGGTGTTCTTCATCAGCGCCGCCGAGTACCGCAACCTGCAGCGCCGGCAGGAGGCCGCCGCACGGGCCGAGGCAGCCCCTGCCGGCGCAAACGAACTGGCGGAGCTCATGCAGCAGTGCACCGACTTCGATTTTCTGCTGGGCGAGCACATCGCCTCCATGACCGACCAGCCCGAACTGCGGGACAGCCTGCTCCACATGCGCGTGACCACCGCCGACATCCAGAACTGGGTGAAGGCCCACCCCGCCAGCGCGGGCAAGGTGCGCAAGTTCGCCCGCTACTACATGCCCACCACCCTCAAGCTGCTGCGCACCTACGCCGACGTGAAGGACCAGCAGGGCGAGGCCGCAGGCAGCATCCGCCAGGAGATCGGCGGCATTCTGGCCACACTGAACACCGCCTTCGACAACCTGCGCAACGACCTGCTTTCCGACACCGCGCTGGACATCTCCAGCGAGATCAGCGCCATGCAGACCATGCTGGCCCAGGATGGGCTGGCGGAATACCAATCTTGACCATAAGGAGCTCCGACCCATGAATTTCCGCACCTGGCAGGTACCAACGCCCGACGAAAAAACCGTGGCCAGACTGGCCGCGGCCATCGGCGCGCCCGGCCTGCTGGCGCGCATTCTTGTGGCCCGGGGGCTGGACAGCCCCGAAAAGGCCATGGCCTTTCTCACGCAGGACGCTCCGCTGAGCGACCCCTTCGCGCTGAAGGATATGGACAAGGCCGTGGCGCGTATCCTGAAAGCAGTGGACGCGGGCGAAGCCATCGTCATCTTCGGCGACTACGACGTGGACGGCGTCACCGCCACCGCCCTGCTCTTTGAGCATTTGCGGGGCATGGGGGCCAGCGTGCGCTGCAAGCTGCCCAGCCGGGACGAAGAGGGCTACGGTCTCACCGTGCCCATCGTGGAGAGCCTTGCGGAAAAGGGCTTCAAGCTCATCATCACCGTGGACAACGGCGTTTCCGCCGTCGGGGAGATCAAGCGCGCCGCCGAGCTGGGGGTGGACGTGGTGGTCACCGACCACCATCTGCCCGGCGCGGAACTGCCCGGGGCGGTGGCGGTGGTGGACCCCGCCCGCTCCGACGACGAAAGCCCCTTCAAGTGCCTGTCCGGCGCGGGTGTGGCTTTCAAACTGTGCGCCGCGCTGGACGGCTGCCCCCCCGAGGAGCTGCTGGAGCAGTGCGGCGATCTGGCGGCCATCGGCACGGTGGCGGACGTCATGCCGCTGGTGGGGGAGAACCGCACCATCGTGAAACACGGCCTCGCGCTGCTGGAAAACTGCGAGCGTCCCGGCCTTGTGGCGCTGCTGGAGGGCTGCGGCCTGGCCGACAAGCCCGTCACCGCCGAGAACATCAGCTTCGCTTTGGCCCCGCGGCTCAACGCCGCCGGGCGCATGGAGTCCGCCGCCGCCGCGCTGCAGCTGCTGCTGTGCGAAGATTTTGAAAAAGCCCAGGACCTCACGGCCCGCCTGTGCCAGGCCAACGCCGACCGGCAGGCTGCCGAGCAGTCCATTCTGAGTGAGGCCGAGGCCCAGATCGCCGCCGACCCCTCCCGCCTGCGGGACCGGGTGCTGCTGGTCTGGGGCGAAGGCTTCCACCCCGGCGTCATCGGCATTGTGGCCAGCCGCCTGGTGGAAAAATACGGCAAGCCCACGCTGGTCATCAGCGTGCAGAACGGCGAGGGCAAAGGTTCCGGGCGCAGCGTGCCCGGCTTCAACCTCCACGGCGCCATCAGCGCCTGCGCGCCGGTGCTCATCCGCTTCGGCGGCCATGCCATGGCGGCGGGCCTGTCGGTAAAAGAAGAAAACATCTTCGCCCTGCGCCGGGCCATCAACGACTACGCCGCCAAAGAGTACCCCGTTCTGGAAACGCCGCCCCTGCGGCTGGACGCCGCCGTGCGTCTGGAAACGCTGACGGTGCAGGACGTGGAGAGCCTTGCGTACCTGGCTCCCTGCGGCCATGAAAACCCCGCCCCGGTCTTTTTCCTGCCGGACGCGGTGGTGGACGGCGTGTTCCCGGTGAGCGACGGAAAACATGTCCGGCTGCGGCTGCGGCAGGGCGGCGGCAGCATTTTCGCCGTCTGCTTCGGCACCGCTCCCGCTCAGCTGGCCTACCAGCCGGGCGACCGGGTGGACGCGGCCCTGAGCCTCTCGGTCTACGAGGGCAAAAACGGGCCGCAGATCTCCGCCCGGGTGCGCGCCCTGCGCCCCGCGGGCCTGCCCGACACGGCGGTGCGGCAGGCAGCGCTCTATGAAGCCTTCAACTGCGGCGCTTGTCTCACAGAGGAGGAAAAGCGCCTGCTTTTGCCGGACCGGGTCCACATCGCGGCCCTTTACCGGCTTATCCGGCAGGGGGGCGTCTCTGCGGACGACCTTCTGCCCCTGCTGGCCCGCATGGGCGCGGAACACACCGGCCGCACCCTTGTGGGCCTCAAGGCCCTGCGTCAGCTGGGCCTGGTGCAGGTGCGGCGGGAAAACGGCGCCCGCCGCATTGCCCCGGCGCCGGTGGAAGGAAAGAAGGACCTTTCCGCCGCGCCCATTCTCAAAGCTCTGGAGGCATGATCCATGGCAGACTACATCACCTATACCGATTTGAAAAAGGCGGTCACCGACACAGGCCGTCCCTATGACCTTGACATGCTGGACAAAGCGTTCGCCCTGGCGGACGCCGCCCATGCGGGGCAGCTGCGCCGCTCCGGCGAGCCGTATATCTGCCACCCGCTGAACGTGGCGCTGCTGCTGGTGGAGCTGGGCATGGACACCGAGAGTCTGGCCGCCGCCCTCATGCACGACGTGGTGGAGGACACCGCCACCGCGCTGGAGGACATCCAGTCCCAGTTCGGGCCGGACGTGGCCCGCCTGGTGGACGGCGTCACCAAACTGACCAAGATCCAGTTCTCCAGCGTGGAGGAGCAGCAGGCGGAAAACCTGCGCAAAATGCTGCTGGCCATGAGCCAGGACGTGCGGGTGATGATCATCAAGCTGTGCGACCGGCTGCACAACATGCGCACCGGCGACGCCTGGCCCGAGCAGAAGCGGCGGGACAAGGCCCTGGAGACCATGGAGGTCTATGCCCCCATCGCCCACCGCCTGGGGATCAGCAACATCAAGGAAGAGCTGGAGGACCGCAGCCTGCGGTATCTGGACCCGGTGGGCTACCAGGAGATAAAAGACCTGCTGGCGGGCAACGGCGGCGAGACCTTCGTGGCCGAGACCAGCCGGATCATCCAGCAGCGCCTGGCGGAGAACGGCATGGAAAACGCCGCCATGAAGAGCCGGGTGAAGAGCGTCTACGGTATCTACCGCAAGATGTTCATCCAGGACCGGGACTTTGCCGAGATCTACGACGTTTACGCGGTGCGTATCATTCTGGACACGGTGGCCGAGTGCTACAACGCCCTGGGTATCATCCACGACATGTACCACCCCATCCCCAACCGCTTCAAGGACTATATCTCCACCCCCAAGCCCAACGGCTACCAATCGCTGCACACCACCGTCATCGGCCACGAGGGCATTCCCTTCGAGGTGCAGATCCGCACCCGTGAGATGGACCAGATGGCGGAGTACGGCGTGGCCGCCCACTGGAAGTACAAAGCGGGCGTGCAGGGCTCCGACCGGCTGGACGAGCGCCTGGCCTGGGTGCGCCAGCTGCTGGAGAGCCAGCGGGAGAGCGACGACGCGGGCAGCCTTCTCCAGGACATCAAGGGCGACCTGCTGCCCGAGGAGGTCTTTGCCTTCACCCCCCGGGGCGACGTCATCAATCTGCCCGCCGGCGCCACCGCCATCGACTTTGCCTACGCCATCCATTCGGCGGTGGGCAACCGCATGGTGGGCGCCAAGGTGAACGGGCGTATCGTGCCCATCGACCACAAGGTGGCCACCGGCGAAATCATCGAAATCCTCACCGGCCCGGCGGATAAGGGCCCCAGCCGCGACTGGCTGAAGATCGTCACCACCAGCGAGGCCCGCAACAAGATCCGCAACTGGTTCAAGAAGGAGCGGCGGGAAGAGAACATCCAGGAGGGCCGCGAGGCGCTGGAAAAGGAAATGCGCCGTAACCTCATCAACGTGCCGGACGACCAGTGGGACGACTTCATGGCCGAGATCGCCCGCCGCCAGCGTCTCAACTCGGTGGAGGAGATGTACGCCGCCCTGGGCTACGGCGGTCTGCAGCTCAGCCGTTTGATGGGCAAGGTGAAGGACGAATACGCCAAACTCAAGGCTGCCCAGCCAAAGGCCGCCGTCCTGGCGGACATCCCCATCAAGACCACCAAGAGCACCGACGGCGTGGTGGTGGAAGGCATTGACAACTGCCCCGTCAAGTTCGCCAAGTGCTGCACCCCGCTGCCCGGCGACGAGATCGTGGGCTTCATCACCCGGGGCTTCGGCGTGTCCATCCACAAAAAGAGCTGCCAGAATGTGCAGGCCAGCCTCTCCAACCCCGAGAACCGGGGCCGCTGGGTGCCCGCCCACTGGGAGGCCAGCGAGCAGGAGAACTACCAGGCCACTCTGGAACTCATCTCCATGAACCGGGACGGCCTGGTGGGCGATGTGGCGGTGGCTCTGGGCGAGCTGCGCGTGCCCATCTACGCCATGAGCGCCCGCGCGGTGGACAACGGCCGCGCCGCCATGAGCATTACCCTGGGCATTTCCAACACCGAACATCTCAACAACGTGCTGGCAAAGCTGCGCAAGGTGCGGGACGTCATCCAGGTCATCCGTATCTAAAGGCCGGCGCGAAGGAGGAAAGAAACCATGCGAGCTGTCATTCAGTGCGTGCGCAAAGCGGACGTGTCGGTGAACGGGGGCGAGCCGAGAGCCATCGGCCCCGGCATTGTCATCCTGCTGGGCGTCAAGGACACCGACACCCTGGACATCGTGCCCAAACTCGCCGAAAAGTGCGCCAACCTGCGCGTCTTCCCGGACGAGGAGGGCAAACTGAACAAGAGCGCCGTGGACCTGGGCTATTCCGCCCTGGTGGTGAGCAATTTCACCCTTTACGGCGATACCAAAAAGGGCAAGCGCCCCAGCTATATCACCGCGGCAAAGCCGCCCCTCTCCATCGACGCTTACGAGCTGTTTTTGGCCGAGATGGAAAAGCAGGGCCTCAAGGAGGTCAAGCACGGTGAGTTCGGCGCGGATATGCTGGTGAACATCGCCAACGACGGCCCCGTGACCATCGTCATCGACACCGACCAGTGGTGAGCGGCGGCCTTTGACCGAAAAAGCTTCTGCGCCGCCCGAACCCCAAAAGGAGACCACCCATGAAAGTATTCCATCTCAACGGCCCCGCCCCCCTGGAGACCAACAGCTTTGTGCTGGTGGGCGAGGGGAACAAGGCCGTGGTCATCGACCCCGCGCCCGGCCTTGCCGCCTTTGACAAGCTGCTGGAAGGGGAGGGGGCCTCGCTGGAGGCCATCCTGCTCACCCACGGCCACTACGACCACATGACCGGCCTGCCCGCGCTGCAAAAGCGGTGGAACTGCCCGGTGTATCTCGACCCGGCGGACGCGCAGGGCACCCAGCTCATGCCCGCCGGCCCCGGCACCCTGGGCTACACCGACGGCGAAACGCTCACCCTGGCGGGCCTTTCCATCACCCCCTGGCACACCCCCGGCCACAGCAAGGGCAGCTGGGTGCTGCTGTGTGAAGGCCTGCTCTTCACCGGCGACACCCTTTTTGCCGGCGATGTGGGCCGCACCGACCTTGCCGGCGGCAGCTGGCAGGAGATGTGCCAAAGCCTTGCAAAGCTGCGGGCGCTGCCCCTGCCGGACGACACCCAGGTGCTGCCCGGCCACGGCCCCTTCTCCACCCTTGGGGAAGAAAAGGCCACCAACCCCTATCTCAACGTCAAGGAGAACTGACATGAACATCTGTGTCCGGGGCCTCGCCTCGGTCTATGAGCCGGAAAACGTGGCCCGGCTGTTTTTCGCAAACGCCCGGCTGGTGCGCAGCCTGCCCCACAAAGAGGACGCGGTGCTGGCCCGGGCGGGCCGCCGCCTTGCGGCGGGCGTGCGCCTGGGCGGCAAATGCACCGTGCTGTACGCCCCCGCGCCCGCCGACGAAAAGCAGGCGGAGTATGAGCTGGCCAGCCTGGTCTATGAGCTTCTGAAACAGGTCACCGGCGTCCGGCCGCCCTGGGGCAAGCTCACCGGCGTGCGCCCGGTGCGTATCATCCACGACCGCCGCGCCGCGGGCATGGGCGAAGAGGACATCCGCCGCCTGTTCCTGGAAAAATACGACTGCACCGAGGAAAAATTCCGGCTGGCAAAGTCCATCGCCGATTTGCAGCGGCCCATCCTGGCGGCCCGCGGGGCGCGGGACTACAGCCTCTACATCGGCATTCCCTTCTGCCCCTCCCGGTGCAGCTATTGCAGCTTTGTGTCCCTCTCCACCCAGCGGGAGGGCAAGCTGATGGACCCCTATCTGGAGGCCCTGTGCAACGAAGTGCGGGCCATCCGGGACCAGGCGGAAGGCTGCGGCCTCAATCTCAAGACCGTCTACATCGGCGGCGGCACCCCCACGGCCCTCTCGGCAGACGGCCTGCGCAAGCTGATGGGCACGGTGGCCGAGTGCTTCGACCTTTCCAGGCTGGAAGAGTACACCGTGGAGGCGGGCCGCCCCGACTGCACCGACGGGGAAAAGCTGGCGGTGCTCAAAGAATACGGCGCCACCCGTATCTCCATCAACCCCCAGACCTTCAGCGACGAAGTGCTGGCCCGCATTGGCCGCAAGCACTCGGCGGCGGACATCCTGCGCTGCTTTGAGGAAGCGAGGGCCGCCGGCCACGACAACATCAACATGGACCTCATCGCCGGCCTGCCCGGCGACACGGTGGAAGGCTTTGAAAAGAGCCTTGCCACCGCCATCTCCCTTTCCCCGGAAAATATCACCGTCCACACCCTCACCTTGAAGCGCGCTTCCAACCTGGTCATCGGCCATGCGGACAGCGACTACGGCGACGTGGCCGCCATGCTGGAAAAGTGCAGCGCCCTGAGCGAGGCGGGCTACCGGCCCTACTACCTCTACCGTCAGAAGGGCACCTTGCAGAATCTGGAAAACACCGGCTGGTGCAAACCGGGCAAAGAAGGGTACTATAATATCTACATCATGGAGGAAGTGCACTCCATCCTGTCGGCGGGTGCGGGCGGTTCCACCAAACTGGTACAGCCCGGCGGCGACAAAATCCAGCGTATCTTCAACTACAAATACCCCGCCGAGTACATCAACGGATTTGACACCATCCTCCAGCGCAAGGAAGGAGTGAGCGAATTCTATGCCCGCTATCTGGATCCCCAAACGACTGGTTGAGATCAGCCTCATCAACACCGCCGCCGAAAGCGCCCAGAGCTTCGTGCGCCACTGCGAAATGGAGTATGAGGGCCGCATTCACGCGGCGGCCAGCGAGGTGCTGGCCAGCGGCTGCTCCATCGTCATGCTCACCGGGCCCTCCGCCTCCGGCAAGACCACCACGGCCAACAAGCTGGCGGCGGCGCTGCGGGTGCGGGGCTGCCCCGCCCAGGTGGTCAGCCTGGACAATTTTTATAAAAATCTGGACGAATACCCCCGCCTGCCCGACGGCAGCAAGGACTACGAGAACGTCACCGCCCTGGACATGAAAGAGATCCACCGGTGCCTGAAAGAGATCCTGGCCACCGGCGAGACCCTCCTGCCGGAGTTCGACTTTGTCACCGAGACCCGCAAGGAGGAAAAACTGCCCCTGTCGGTGCCCGGCGGCGTGTGTATCATCGAGGGTATCCACGCCTTGAACCCGGAGCTCACCGCTCCGCTGCCCGCCGGCAGCACCTACAAAATTTACGCCGGCCTGCGGGAGGAATACAGCTACCGGGGCCAGCGGGTGCTGCCCACCCGGGACATACGCCTTGCCCGCCGCATGCTGCGGGACTGCAAGTTCCGCGGCCACAGCATTGAAAAGACCCTGGGCATGTGGGGCGGCGTGTGCGCCGGCGAGGACAAGTTCATCAAGGTGTTCAAGCCCGAGGCGGACCTCTTGATGGACACCTCCTTCAGCTACGAAATATGCCTGCTGGCGCCCTTCGCGGCGTCGCTGGCGGGCAGCCTGCCCCCGGAGCACCCCCTGTGCGAGACGCTGAACAGCCTGGCCGGGCGCTTTGCCCTGGTGGACCCGCTGGACGAGAGCCTCGTTCCCGAGAACTCCATGCTGCGGGAGTTTTTGGGCTGAACGGTTGCGCCGCAAAGGGCGGCGCAGTATAATGAACACAGAAACATCCGGCGTCTGCCGGCAGAAAGAGGTGCACTGCAATGAACGTGAACATTGATATCGACCGCATTCTGGAGGCCGGCGCCAAAGCCGTGGACACCGCCAAGAAGACCGCCACCGACCTGGCCCGGGAAGGCAAGCGCCAGACCGACCTGCTGGCTCTGCAGGGCAAAAAGGCCAAGGCCGAGCGTCAGCTGGGTGCTCTGGTCTACAGCCTGGCCAAGAACGGCGAGGAGAACCGCCCCCTGGTGGAGAAGTATATCGCCGCCATCGGCGCGCTGGACGACAAGATCCACGAGCTGAAAAACCAGCCCGCCGCCGAGGGCGAGCCGCCCGTGGATATGCCTGAGGAGCCGGTGAAGAACTGCCCCCAGTGCGGCTGCGAGGTGGAAGAGGATGCCCTGTTTTGTCCTGGGTGCGGGGCACAGCTGTAAGCTGGGGCAAAAGGGCAGCGGCAGCGCGGTGGTGCTCACCGTGAGCCGCGGCGCAAAACAGCAATAAAATAAAAAAACGAACGGCGGATGGGTGATTGCACACATTCCGCCGTTCTATTTCCCTCGAATTTTGTTCAGAAGTATGAAAACCGCTCCGATGGGGCAAAAATAGGGGCAAAGGGGCTTGAAAAGCCATTTTGCGTGGAGTAAAATTAGAAAGCGATTAAGGAGGTGAGCCGCTTGGTCGACTTTGAGCAAAAAGAGCACTATACCGCCCAGGACCTGGTGCGTATCGTCGCCCTTCTGCGCGACCCCGACCACGGCTGCCCCTGGGACAAAGAGCAGACCCACCGGTCCATCCGCTCCAATTTCATCGAGGAGACCTACGAGGCGCTGGAAGCCATCGACCTCGCCGACGCCCATCTTCTGGAAGAGGAACTGGGCGACGTGCTTTTGCAGGTGGCGCTCCACTGCCAGATGGAAGCCGAGCAGGGCACCTTTGACTTCGACTCGGTGTGCGACGGTATCTGCAAAAAGCTCATCTACCGCCACCCCCACGTCTTTGGCGACACGGTGGCCGAGACCACCGGCGAGGTGCTCTCCAACTGGGAGGCGCTGAAAAACGCCGAAAAGGAGCGCACCACCGCCAAAAGCCGGCTGGAGAGCGTTCCCGCCGCCTTCCCCGCGCTCATGCGGGCGGCCAAGGTGCAAAAGCGCGCCGGAGCCTACGGCTTTGCCTACCCGGACGCCGCCGCCGCGCTGGCCGATCTGGAGAGCGAACTGGCCGAGCTGAAAGAGGCCATGGCCACGGGCGAGGGCGTTCAGTGGGAGCTGGGCGATGTGCTTTTCGCCGCCGCCAACCTGGGCCGCATGCTCGGGCAGGACAGCGAGCAGGCCCTGAGCGAGGCCACCACCCGGTTCCAGAACCGGGTCATCGCTTGCGAAGAGCAGGCGGCCGCCGAGGGCATGGCCCTGGAGGACGTCTCTCCCGCCGACCTTGACCGCTATTGGAAAGCGGCCAAGCAGACCGAACAGACACCAAAGGGCTGACCCCTTTGTGCTGGCATAAATTTTTGGAGGTAAAATAACATGACCAAAGTTGAACTGATCGCGGCTGTCGCTGAGGCTGCCGAGCTGACCAAGAAGGACGCCGAGAAGGCTGTCAACGCCACTGTGGAAGTCATCACCAAGGCCCTGGCGGACGGCGATAAGGTCTCTCTGGTTGGCTTCGGCACCTTCGAGACCCACAAGCGCGCCGCCCGCACCGGCATCAACCCCCGCACCAAGGAGACCATCCAGATCGCCGCTACCACCGCTCCCGCTTTCAAGGCTGGCAAGGCCCTGAAGGACGCGGTGTCCAAGTAATCTCAGCGGACCCGATCCTCAACGGCTCTGCCGCCGCGCTGCGGGGCAGGGCCGTTTTCTGTTCGCCGGGCGCCCGGCGGGAAAGGAACGAGCTTTATGCGTATCGACAAATACCTGAAGGTCAGCCGCCTCATCAAGCGGCGCACCGTGGCCAACGAGGTGGCCGACGCGGGCCGTATCCTGGTGAACGGCAAACCCGCCAAGGCCAGCTACGCCGTCAAGGAAGGGGACGTCATCGAGATCACCTTTGGCAACAAGCCGGTCAAGGTGCGGGTGCTGTCCACCCTCGCCCCCGCCGGCAAGGATGTGGCCCGGGAAATGTACGAAGTCATCGAAGGGTGATTTCGCTTTTTGCAAATGACCGCTCCGAAGGCAGCGCCTTCGGGGCGGTTTTCTCGTGCCGGGCATAACCGCCTGCCGCTTTGGCATATACATTGGCGAAAAGGCAGGTGCAGACCATGCAGGAAAAAAAGACCCCCGCCGCCCGGCCCGCTGAAAGTCCGGCGGCAAAGCTTCCTCACCACCTCATCGTGGAAGACCGCAGCGCCCTCACCGCCACCGGCGTGACCCGGGTGGTGAGCTGCGACGAGACCGGCGCCACCCTGGAGACCCAGCAGGGCACCCTGCTGGTGGGAGGCGAGGGCCTCTCGGTGAGCGAGCTGTCCATCCAGACGGGCGAGGTGAAGATCTTCGGGCATATAGAATCCATGCAGTACACCGAACCCGCGCCGGCGGCGGGCGGCCTGTGGCGCCGCCTGCTGCGCTGAAAATCCATGGTGGCGCTGGCCGCCCCGCCCTACGTCCTGGCGGACACACTGTGCTGCCTGGGGCTGGGCTTTTTTCTGGCGGTGTGCTACGACCTGGCCCGCTTTGTGTTCGGCGGCAGCCGCCCGGTGTGCTTTGTGCTGGATGTGGCCGCCGCCTTCGCCGCCGCCGTGCTGGCCTGCAGCTTCGCCGCCTCCCGCAGCTACAGCGGCGTGGTGCGCTGGTACATGGCGGCGGGCCTGGCGCTGGGGCTGGCGGGGTATTTTTTTGTGCTGGCGCCGGGGTGCGCCGCGGTCCAGCGGCTGGTAAAATGGACCATTGCCCGGCCCTTTGTGCTCGTCTGGCTGCTGGCGGTGCGCCCGCTGGTGCGCCTTTGCGTGCGCGCGGCGCGTGCCGCAGGGAGCAAATTGAGCGCCTCGGCCAAAAAACGCCGCAAAAAACAGTTGAAAAACAAAGGGCGTGTGTTGTATAATTCAGATAACCCGCCGGGCCTTCCCCGGGGGTAATGCGCTCATTTTTCGGCAAAGGGGGTCCGCGGCATGGAAAAACGGCAAAAGCGCGCTCCGCTTCTGCCCCGCTTTTTTCTGCGGGCGGGCCTTGTGCTGATCGGCGGCTATCTGGTGGCGGGCCTTGTGTTCAACCAGGTGGACATCGCCGCAAAACAAAAAGAGCTGCAGGACCTGGAGACCCAGCTGGAGCAGCAGCGCCAGCAGAACGACGAGCTGGAGCGCGTGCTGGAATCCGGCAGCGACACAGAGATCATCGAGCGGGTCGCGCGGGACAAACTGGGCTATGCCAAGCCCAACGAGCGGGTGTTCATCGACGTCACCGGCCAGTAAAACACGGCACAAAGGCCGCGGCTCACCGCCGCGTTGCGGGCCTTTTGCAGAATAAACATAAAGGGGTTATATCGCGTTGCAGTTAGAGGTAGGGGCCATTCTGGAAGGAAAGATCACCGGCGTCAAAAAGTTCGGCGCCTTTGTTGCACTGCCCGGCGGAAAGACCGGCATGGTGCACATCTCCGAGGTGTCCAACAGTTTTATCGAGGACCTGTCCACCGTGCTCAGTGAAGGGCAGGAGGTCAAGGTCAAGGTGCTCAACATCGCGGAGGACGGCAAGATCGCCCTCTCCATCAAGCGCACCCTGCCCCCCGAGCCTCGTCCCAACCGGGGCGGCGCCCATGGCGGGCAGCGCGGCGGCCAGCGGGGCCGCTCCGACGCGCCCCGGGTCTGGCAGCCCAAGGCGGCCGCGCCCCAGGGCGAGATGAGCTTTGAGGATATGATGGCCAGATTCAAGAGCCAGAGCGAGGAGAAGATCTCCGACCTCAAGCGGGTCACCGAGAACCGCCGCGGAGGCGGCTACTCCCGCCGGCGCTGAATCGCGGCAGGAATAACAGGCGAAAGGGCGGACTGTCGGCAAGCGGCAGCCCGCTTTTTGCATTTTTGGAAAATGAACGGCGGGCCTGCCCGCCGATGAAAGGAAGTTGAAGAGATGAAAGTGATCGTGGTGGGCGGCGTGGCCGCCGGCGCCAGCGCGGCCGCCCGACTGCGCCGTCTGGACGAAAAAGCCGAGATCATCATGTTTGAACAGGGCGAGCACGTCTCCTTCTCCAACTGCGGCCTGCCCTATCATCTGGGCGGCACCATCCCCAGCGCCGACGACCTGGTGCTGATGACGCCCCGCGCCTTTAAAATGCGCCACAACATCGAGGTGCGGGTGAACAGCCGGGTGGTGTCCATCGACCGCGCGGCCAAGACCGTGACGGTGCAGCCCAAAGAGGGCCCGGAATACACCGAGAGCTATGATAAACTCATCCTTGCCCCCGGCGCCGCGCCCATCGTGCCCGGCTCCATCCCCGGCGTGCACAGCCCCCATGTGTTCACCCTGCGCAACGTCACCGACGTGAAGGCCATCAAGTCCTACATCGATGAGCAGGGCGTGACCCGCGCGGCGGTGGTGGGCGGCGGCTTCATCGGCGTGGAAGTGGCGGAAAACCTGGCCTCCGCCGGCCTGCTGGTGACGCTGGTGGAAGGGACGGACCAGGTGCTGGCCCCCTTTGACTACGACATGGCCCAGCTGCTGCACAAGGAGCTGATGGACAACGGCGTGCAGGTGGAACTGAACAGCCTGCTCACCGCTGTGCACCCGGACCACATCACCGTCACTCGGGACGGCGAGGCCTTTGACCTGCCCGCCCAGATGGTGGTGCTGGCCATCGGCGTTTCGCCGGAGACCGCCCTCGCCCGGGAGGCGGGCCTTGCCATCGGCGAGACCCGGGGCGTGAAGGTGGACGCCAACTGGCGCACCGAGGACGAGGACATCTACGCCGTGGGCGACGCGGTGGAAAGCTTTGACCGCCTGGCCCGGCGGCCCGGCCGTCTGGCATTGGCGGGCCCGGCCCAGCGGCAGGCCCGCGCCGCGGCGGACCACATCTGCGGCGTTTCGGCAGACAACCGGGGCTTCATCGGCTCGTGCTGTGTGCGGGTGTTCGACCTGAACGCCGCCGCCACCGGCCTTTCCGAAAAGGCGGCCCGCAAGGCGGGAATCCCCTGTCAGTCGGTGCTCCTCTATCCCACCGACAAAGTGGGCCTCATGCCCGACGCGGCCTATATGGCCTTTAAACTGGTGTTCGAAACGCCCACCGGCCGTGTGCTGGGCGCTCAGGCCATCGGCCGGGGCGACGCGGTGCGCCGGGTGGACGTCATCGCCACCCTCATCTCCATGAACGGCACCCTGGCGGACCTCAAGGAGCTGGAACTGTGCTACTCGCCGGTCTACGGCACCGCCAAGGACGTGGTGAATCTGGCGGCGCTGGTGGGCCTGAACGTGCTCAGCGGCCGGATGAAGCAGGTGCCGGTGAGCGCCGTGCGCGGTCTGGTGGAGCAGGGCGCGTGTATCATCGACGTGCGGGAGGCACGGGAGTACGCCGCCGGCCACCTCAAGGGCGCGGTGAACATCCCCCTGTCTCAGTTCCGGGAGCGGATGAACGAGGTGCCCAGGGACGTGCCGGTCTATCTCCACTGCCGCACCAGCCAGCGCAGTTACTACGCGCTGTGCGAGCTGCTGGGCAACGGCTACACCAATGTTTACAACATCAGCGGTTCCTTCCTGGGGATCTGCCTGTATGAGTATTTCAACGACCGCACCCTGGGCCGCGAGCCCATCGTCACGGCCTACAACTTCAACTGAAATGAGGGGGAAACCATGAAAATTCTCTGCAAAGACCAGCTGGAAGAAGTCCGCCCCAAGATGGCGGGGGGCGAAGGGGAGTGCACCGTGCACCACATCCTGCCCGCCGACTGCGCCTACGGCTCCGGGCGGCTGTTCGCTGTGAACACCCTCCAGCCCGGCAACTCCATCGGCTACCACAAGCACCAGGGCGAGTATGAGGTCTATTACGTCCTGGAGGGCGTGGGCCATGTGGTGGAGGACGGCGTGGAGTACGATCTGGCCGCCGGCGACATGATGCAGTGCCGGGACGGCTCCTCTCATTCCATCGAGAACCGCACCGACAAGCCCCTGCGCTTCCTGGCGCTCATCATCAACGTGCGCGACCCGGCCTGAAGCTTTTTGATGTTGAGCCTGCCCGCCCCTTTCCCGCCGGAAGGGGCGGGTTTTGTGCATTTTCACACACCTTTGCCACAAAAACTTTACAGACTGTACACGCCTTTTCTCTGGTGTTTTTTGTGCAATATTGCTATAATAATAGTATCAAAGCGGCAGAGGCTGTGCAAAGGGCAAAAGCCCGGCGGCAGTCAGCTGCCTAAAGGAGGCATAGGTTTATGAAGGTCACATGCACCGGTCGCAGAGTTTCCCTGAAACCCTCGTTCGTCGAGAAAGCGGAGAAGCGCCTGGCAAAGCTGGATAAGTTCTTCCCCGAGGAGACCCAGGCGCAGGTCACGGTCACGGTGGAAAAAAGCCGCCAGACGGTGGAGATCACCGTCTATGACAATGGCATCACCGTGCGGGCCGAAAAAACCGCCGACCAGATGGAAGCCGCTCTGGAGGACGCGGCGGACCTGCTGACCCGCCGCCTGGTGAAGAACCGCAAGCGCCTGAGCACCAAGATGACCCGCGCCGCGGAGTGGCCGGCCGATCCCGAGCCGGAGGAGACCTTCGAGGTCATCCGCGAAAAGCGCTTCGCCGTCAAGCCCTGCACCACGGAAGAGGCCATCCTGCAGATGAACCTGCTGGGCCACAACTTCTTCATGTACCGCAGCATGGAGAACGACCAGATCCAGGTGGTCTACCGCCGCGCCGACGGCGGCTACGGCGTGCTTATCCCGCTGAACTGAACGTCAAAAGCCGCCCCGGCGCTGCCGGGGCGGCTTTTTTGCGGGATAGGGGCAAAACGCCCCTTGCGCGCCGGGGCGGGGAATGCTATGATAATATCCCGGATATCCCGGCGAAAACCGCCAAACACCGACCCGCCGCTTTGGGGCGGGCCGCAAAAAAGGAGCTGCCTTTATGAAATTTGAATTGATCGCGCCCTGCTACTTCGGCACCGAGAGCACCGCCGCCTTTGAGGTGCGGCGGTTGGGGGCGGAAAACGTGCAGGTCACCGACGGGCGCATTGCCTTCTCGGGGGACGAAAGCATGATCGCCGCCGCCAACCTCAATCTGCGCTGCGCCGAGCGGGTGCTGATTTTGCTCAAGCGCTTTTCCGCAAATACCTTTGACGAATTGTTCGACGGGGTGTTTTCCGTGCCCTGGGAGGAACTGCTGCCCGCCGACGCGGCGTTCCCGGTGAAGGGGTCCAGCCTGTCCAGCACTCTGTCCAGCGTGCCCGCCTGCCAGAGCATTGTGAAAAAGGCGGTGGTGGAGCGGCTGAAAAAAGGTCACAAGACCCTGTTTCTGCCCGAGACCGGCGTGCAGTATAAGATCCGTTTTTCCATCCGCAAGAACCAGGCGGAGCTGATGCTGGACACCAGCGGCGACGGCCTGCACAAGCGGGGCTACCGGCGCAACGCCACCGGCGCGCCCATCAAGGAGACGCTGGCCGCCGCCATCGCCGATCTGGGCCGTGTGCGGCGCGACACCCTGGTGGCTGACCCCTTCTGCGGCAGCGGCACCTTGGTCATCGAGGCCGCCCAGAAGGCGATGAACATCGCTCCGGGTCTGCGCCGCCGCTTTGCCGCCGAGCAGTACAGCTTCTGCCCGCCGGCGGTCTGGGCCGCCCAGCGGGAAAAGGCCCTTTCGGAAATTCGCAAGGACGCCGCCTTCGAGGGCTGCGGCTTCGACATCGACCCCGCCGCCGTGGAGCTGGCGGCCCACAACGCAAAGCTGGCGGGCGTGGGCGAGCGCTGCCGCTTCGCCGTGGCCGATGTGGCGGACTTTGCCCCCGCCCCGGAGCAGACGGTGCTCACCAACCCCCCTTACGGCGAGCGTTTGGGCGATCTGGCCGAGGCCGCCCGTCTGGCGGGCGTGCTGGGCGCGCGCCTTGCCGACCACCCGGTGAAGGGTGCTTACGTCATCACCGCGGACGCCGACTTTGAAAAGCACTTTGGCAAAAAGGCCGCCCGCCGCCGCAAGCTCTACAACGGCATGATCCCCTGCCAGGTGTACATGTACTACTAAACGTAAAAAAAGAAAAAGGCCGTCCCCTGGGGGACGGCCTTTTGTCATTCATAAATTTGTCTGCCGCTGAACACGCACAGGGCGCTTTTGGCCTTGCCCTGTTCCAGCAGGGTGCGTGCGGCAAAGAGCGCTGCTCCCGCGCTGGGCGCGGCGGGGATGGCGTCGGTGCGCAGCACGTCCCGGGCGGCCCGCTGGGCCTCGCCGCTGGCCACCGCCACCACCCGGTCCACGATGTAGGGGTTGTAGTTCTGGGGCACAAATCCGGCCCCGAGGCCGGGAATGCCGTGGCGGCCGATGAAGCCGCCTCCGATGGCCTGGCTCTCGTAGGGCTCCACCGCCACCATGCGGATGTGGTTGGTCCAGGCTTTCACATGCTCGCCCACGCCGGTCACCGTGCCGCCGCTGCCCACCCCCGCCACGATGGTGTCGATGTCCTCGCCGCCGTGGGTGGCCTTTAGGATGGCCGGGCCGGTGATGCGCCGGTGGTATTCGGGGTTGTCGTCGTTGTTGAAGTAGTCCAGATAATAGCCGCCCTTTTCCTCGGCGGTCCGCTGGGCCATCTCCCGGGCGGCCTTGCGGCGGGACATGCCCTCCGGGCAGAACACCAGCTGCGCCCCCAGCCGCTGCAGCAGCTTCTGTCGTTCACCCGGCAGGGTGGGGGAGACCACCAGATACACCGGGTGGCCGCTGCGCCGGGCCGCAATGCACAGCGCCGCCGCAAAAGTGCCTCCGCTGGCCTCCACCACCGGCTGGCCCTTTTTCAGATCGCCCCGCTGGGCGGCCAGCGCCAGCATGCCTTCCGCCAGGCCGTCCTTTGCGCTGCCGGTGGGGCCGGCAAAGTCCAGATAGGCGAAAATACGCCCCGGCACCTCAAAGCGGGCGGTGTAGCCCGTGAGCTCCACCACCGGGCAGGCGTAGAGGTACTGGTAGTAGTTTTTGAACACCGCCATGGCCCGCCGCCCCTTTCTTCCATAATTTACTTTTTATTATAGCAAATGCGACCTGTCCGTCAATCCGCCGCGGTCTTTCGCACCCCGGCTTTCTGCACTTTTTCACAAAATTCAGCCTGTCTTTTTGGGCAATGCCTCTTGACAGGCGACTGTTCTTTTGCTATAATGTGGGCTGTAAAGCAAATGACTTTACAAACCTCGCGAAAGGATGGGCTGCCACGTGGCAAAAAATCTTGAGATCTCGTTTCTGCTGGATTTTTACGGCGACGTGCT
>NHCFR05603__coassemble_364_pt1 | contig 39238 bp, 36 predicted proteins | sample NHCFR05603__metabat2_low_PE_044 | metagenome-assembled genome bin NHCFR05603 | reverse complement strand
CCGCAGCGCCGCCTACGCCGCCCGCTGGGTGGCGAAGAACATCGTGGCGGCAGGTCTTGCCCGCCGCTGTGAGGTGGAGCTGGCCTACGCCATCGGCGTGGCCGAGCCGGTGAGCATTCTGGTGGACACCCAGGGCACCGGCAAGGTGGCGGACGAGGCGCTGGAGGCCGCGGTGCGCAAGGTGTTCGACCTGCGCCCGGCGGCCATCATCCGGGAACTGGACCTGCGCCGGCCCATCTACCGCCAGACTGCCGCCTACGGCCATATGGGCAGGGAAGACCTGGGCCTGCCCTGGGAGAAGTGCGACAAGGCCGGGGCGCTGAAAGCGGCCCTTGCCTGAAAATAAAAGAACTGCCCGAAGCGCACCGCTTCGGGCAGTTTCCTTTTGGCAACAAAAAAGCCGGCCTCCAAAGAGACCGGCGGGTTGCAGGTTTATCAGATAGCGCGGGTGACCTTGCCCGAGCGCAGGCAACGGGTGCAGGCGTAGATGTACTTGGGGGAACCGTCTACGATAGCCTTAACACGCTTCACGTTGGGCTTCCAGGTCCGGTTGGAACGACGATGGGAATGGGACACCTGGATACCGAAGGAAACGCCCTTGCCACAACAATCACACTTTGCCATTTGCTGCACCTCCTCGTATTTAAGTCGCCAGAATATAATAGCAGACCCGGCGGCAAAATGCAAGCGTTTTTTAAAAATATCTGGCCGCAAAAGCGAAAAATACGCTTTCTGCCTTGTACCGCGCTGCCAAACAAAGTATAATAAATCCAAATGCGCTGCGATTTTCTGCCTGTCGGGCGGCGCGGCGGACCAGAATGGAAAGGCGGACTTTTTTCTATGGGTCTGATGGATAAAAGAACACTGCTGGTGTGGCTGCTGCGGGCGCTGGTCATGCTGGTGGCCATCCCGGTGCACGAGGCGGCCCACGCCCTGGTCAGCGCCAAGCTGGGCGACACCACCGCCAAAGACCGGGGCCGGCTCACCCTGAACCCCATGGCTCACTTTGACCTGCTGGGCGCTCTGTGCATGATCTTCACCGGTATCGGCTGGGCGAAACCCGTGCCCACCTTTGCCTCCCGGTTCAAAAACCCCAAAGCGGGCATGGCCCTCACCGCGGCGGCGGGCCCTGTGGCCAACCTGCTGGTGGCTTTTGTGGCGGTGCTTCTTTATAAAATATTGTATTACGCCCTGCCTGCCGGCGCGGCCATCAACTTTGTGCTGCTGTTTTTGGAGTACATGGCCAGTATCAACACCATGCTGGCGGTGTTCAACCTGCTGCCGGTGCCGCCTTTCGACGGCAGCCGGATCGTAACCGTGTTCCTGCCCCAGCGCACCTATTTCCAACTGATGAAATACGAGCGCTACATTTTTATCGCCGTGTTCCTGCTTCTGTTCCTGGGCTTTCTGGACGGGCCGCTCTACCTGCTGAACAACGCTGTGTGGGATTTCCTGATGTGGGCCACCTCCTTTGTGGACAAAGCGGTGTTTGCCCTGGCGGGTGTCAGCGTGTGAGCGGCAAAAGAGGGAAACGCAATGGAGAGTCTTACCTTTAAACTGGAAGAGTTCGAGGGCCCGCTGGACCTTCTGCTCTATCTGGTGGGCAAAAACAAGATGGATCTGCACGAGATCGCCATCCTGGACCTGATCGACCAGTACACCGCCGTCATCAACGACCTGACGGACCACCGGCTGGACGTGGCCAGCGAGTTCATTGAGATGGCGGCGCGTCTGGTGCAGATGAAGAGCTACCTGCTGCTGCCCCGCAGCGAGGAGGCCGAGCGCCTCAAGCAGGAACTCACCGGCCAGCTCATTGAATACAGTGCCTGCAAGGAGATCGCCGCCCGCATGGGCACGATGGCCGCCGCCACCTTCACGGCGGTGCGCCAGCCCATGGAGGTGCAGCTGGACAACACCTATCAGCTGCGCCACGACGCGTCGCTTTTGCAGCAGGCGTGGTTCGGCCTGATGGGCCGCAGCCGCCGACGCACCGCCCCCAGCGCCGAGCGCTTTGAGCCGCTGGTCACCGCGCCCTTCGTGTCGGTGACCAGCCGGGTGGTCCATGTGCTGCGGGGGCTGGTCACCGGCAAGGTGCGGCAGCTGCGCAGCCTGTTCTCGCCTTCGGGCAGCCGCAGCGAGACGGTGGCTACCTTCCTGGCCGTGCTGGAACTGGTGCGCGCCGGGCGCATCACCATCGCTGACGACGAGACCCTTGCCGTGCGGCGGGGCAAAACCACCCACCGGGAGGAATGACGGATGGAACTGAAAGAATGTATGGGCGCGGTGGAGGCAATGCTCTTTGCCCACGCCGAGCCGGTGAGCGCCGGGCGTCTGGCCCAGGCGCTGGATATGGACGAGGACACGGTGGAGCGGGTTCTCTGGGCGCTGCAGGACGAGTATGACCGCCCCGCCCGGGGCCTTCAGCTGCTCCATCTGGAAGACAAATGGCAGCTGGCCACCAAAAACGCCTGGGCCGAGCCGGTGAAAAAAATCCTGGACACCCGCCGCAACACCCCCTTGAGCCAGGCGGCGCTGGAGGTGCTGGCCATCATCGCCTACAATCAGCCGGTCTCCCGCGGATTCGTGGAGCAGGTGCGCGGCGTGGATTCTTCTTCCACCGTGGCCAAACTGCTGGAAAAGGGCCTTATTGAGGAGGCGGGCCGTCTGGACCTGCCGGGCCATCCCGTCAGCTTTGCCACCACCGATGTGTTCCTGCGCACCTTCGGGCTGGAAAGCCTGGCCCAGCTGCCGCCGCTCCACGACGACGAGCTGCCCCTGGAGCAGCTGGCCGCCACCGGTGAGCTGCCGGAGAACACCCAGCCGCCCACGGAGGGGGCCGACGGTTAAATGGCCGCCCTGTGGCTGATCGTCCGCATTCTTTTGTGGATGCTGGCGGTGCTGCTGGGGCTGGTGGTGGCGGCGCTGTTTGTGCCCATCACCGCCGAACTGCGGGCGGACGAAACGGACTTTGCAGCCTGGCTGCGGGTGCTGTTCGTGCGGATAAAACTCTATCCCCGCCCGGAAAAAGAGGAAAAACCCCGGCGCGAAAAGCGCAAAAAGGAGAAAAAAGCCCGGCCTACCCCGGCGGAGAATGCCCCGGCGGAAAAGGCTCCGGTGCAGTCGGCGCAGCAGGCGGCCCCGGCACAGGAGCCGCCCACGGAAGCGGCGCCTGCCTCCAAAGCCGGAACGGCGGGCGGCCCGGCCCCCAAAAAGCAGGCAAAGACCCAAGAGGCCAAAAGCCCCTCCCTGGCGGATAAGCTGCCCAAAGACCTGGACCGTACCCTGGCCCTTGTTTCCACGGCCGGAGGAGCCGTGCGCCGGCTGCTGGCGGGGCTCACCGTCCACGGGATCAAAGCCTTCCTGCCGGTGCACAAGGACGCGGCAGCGGACACCGCCCTGGCGGTGGGCCGCGTTTGGGCCGCGGTGGGCGCGGGCCTCGGCGCTTTGCAGAACTTTATCCGTATCCGGCCCGGTGAGATCACCGTCCAGCCGGACTACACCGGCGATGAGGAGAGAAAAGCAAGTTTCTCTTGCAAGATCACCGGCTGTTTGTTTATAATGGTATCAGTGGGAATTTGGGCGTTTCGCCGCCTGAGGGAACAAAAGTTCCTCTGACCCAAAACAAAGAAAGGGGCCTTGCGCCCCGGAAGGAGATCCACATGGCAGAACGGCAGTTGGAAGGCTTGATGAGCGTCACGCTGGAAAAGATCAAGGAGATGACAGGCTCCAACACCATCATCGGCGAGCCCATCCGGGTGGACGGCGCCACCATCCTGCCGGTGTCCAAGGTGACCTTCGGCTTTGCGGGCGGCGGCTCCGACTTCGGCGCCAAGACCACCAAGGAACTGTTTGGCGGCGGCACCGGCGCGGGCGTGTCGGTCACACCGGTGGCGTTCCTCATCGTCAAGGACGGCAACGTGCGCACCGTGCAGCTGGCCGATTCCTCCAGCACGGTGGACCGGGCGCTGAACATGCTGCCCGAACTGGTGGATAAGCTCAGCGGCATGCTGGGCAAGAAAGAGAGCGCCGACCCGGCAGGGGAGACGCCGCAGGAGTAAAAAAGCAGGGGGTGGCTGAAACGGGCCGCGCGCCGATGGGCACGGGCCGTTCCGGCTGCTCCCTTTGCGTGTTGTGACCAAACAGGAAAGGGAAAACGAGACAAATGGCATTGGAACGCATTCAGAAAGTCATGGCCGAACAGGGCCTTTGCAGCCGGCGCGCCGCCGAGCAGATCATCCTGGAGGGCCGGGTCAAGATCAACGGCCACCCGGCGCACCTGGGCGACAAGATGGACGTGAACCGCGACACGATGATGATCGACGGCGAGCGTATCCGTCTGGTCAAAAAGCAGGAGTATCATTACCTTATGCTTCACAAGCCCCGTGGCTTCGTCACCACCACCAGCGACGAGCGGGGCCGCAAAACCGTGATGGACCTGCTGGCGGACTACCCTGTGCGGGTGTTCCCGGTGGGCCGTCTGGATAAGGACAGCGAGGGCCTCTTGCTGCTCACCAACGACGGCGGCTTTGCCAACCTGATGATGCACCCCTCCCACGGGGTGAGCAAGCTCTACCGGGTCACGGTGCACCCCCGGGCAGAGGAGAGCCAGGTGGTGGCCCTGAGCAAGGGCGTCACCCTGGACGACGGCACCACCACCCAGCCTGCTGTGGTGAACGTGGTGGTGGATGAGCCGGGCCGCACCGTGCTGGAGATGACCATCAAGGAGGGCAAAAACCGGCAGATCCGCCGCATGTGCGAGGCGGTGGGCCTGGAGGTGGTGCGCCTGCGCCGCAGCGCCATGGGCGCGGTGAAGCTGGGCATGCTCCAGCCGGGCCAGTACCGGGAACTCACCAAGAGCGAAGTGGCCGCTTTGCGAGCCGCCGCCCAGAAGGGCAAGGCCAAGGCCCGCACCCAGGCCAGCCAGGAGGCCGCCGCACGCCGCGCGGCCCGTACCGAGAAGCCCCGCAGGGCGTCCGCCGGACGGCGCCGCCCCGCAAAGAGCGAGTGAGTTTGTCTCATTTGTCAATTTTGTTGTACTATGCTGGCGGCGGGAGAAAAGATGTTGTTATCCTTTTGTCAAAGTAGTATAATAAATCCAAATTTGTGAATAAAAAGCGAAGGCGGCAACCGCGTTTTCGTTGCAATGAAACAGGAGGGTCAATTATGGCGAAAGAAAAGCTGGGAACAGGCGAGATCTTGTCGGCGTTCTTTGACGACGGCGTTTACACCCCGCTGCTGGCGTCCGGCACGGTGGAGGTGGCCCACGGCTGCGCCGGCGGGCAGCCGGTGTACGCGGTGTGCCAGAACGGCGGCGCGCTCACTGTGAAGGATGTGGAAAAGCAGATCAAGGCTTTGGAAATGGCCTGCCTCACCGGCAACCCGGTGGTCACCTTCTACGACGCCGCAGGCGCGAAGCTGGATGAGGGCCTGGACGTGCTCACCGCCGCTTCCCGGCTGAACGCCGCCATCGCCAAAGTCTCCGGCGTGGTGCCTCAGGTGGCCGTTGTGGTGGGCGTTTGCGGCGCCACCGCCGCCCTGGCCGCTGCCAGCGCCGACGTGTGCATTATGGCCGAAGGGGCTGAGTTGTTCTTCACCGCCCCCTTCACCAGCGCCGCCCACGGCGACAAGCTGCCCGGCGCGGGCAGCGCGGAGTTCGCCGCCAAGGCGGGCGTTGCGGCCCTCACCGCCAAGACGGCCGCCGAAGCTGCCGCCCTGGCCGCCCGGGTGGTCACCCTGCTGCCCGGCAACAACCTGGCCGGCCCCTCTGTGTTTGAGTTCGAAGCCCCGGCCGCGACTCCTGACTTTGCGAAATACGACGCCGAAAAGGCCGTTGCGGCCCTGGTGGACGCGGACAGCGCCATCGAGCTGTTCAGCGCCTTCGGCAAAAACGTCTATACCGCTCTCGCCACCGTCAACGGCAACGCCGTGGGCGTGGTGGCCACCAAGCCCGAAGGCCTGTGCCGCGTCTGCGTGGACAAGGCTGCCCGGCTGGTGCGCCTGTGCGACGCTTTCAGCATTCCCGTGGTGACCGTGGTGAACAGCGAGGGCTTTGTGCCCAGCGCCAGCGAGGATGAAGCCGGCGGCATCCGCGCCGCCGCCCGTCTGGCCGGTACATATGCCGACGCCACCACCGCCAAGGTGACCCTGTTGGCGGGCAAGGCTGTGGGCCCTGTCTACACCGCCCTGGCGAGCGCCGACCTGCGCCTGGCCGTCACCGGCTGCACTGTGTCCGCTCTGGACCCGATGGCCGCCGCCCGGGTGCTGTATAAAGATGAGCTGGAAGCCAGTGACAATCTGGCCGCCGCCACCGCCGCCAAGGCCGCTCAGTACGCTGCCAGCGAGTGCAGCGCCCAGGCCGCCGTGGCTGCCGGTGCCGCCGACCTGGCCGTGGACGCCGCCGGCGCCCGCGCCGCTCTGGTGAGCGCGCTGGACATCCTGGCCAGCAAACGGGCCCAGCGCCTGCCCAAGAAGCACGGCAACATGGCTCTGTGATGTAAGAACGACACGTCATATCGATTGATATATAGGAGGAACACGGACTATGAAACACTACACCATCACCGTCAACGGCACCCCGTACAATGTGACCGTGGAGGAGACCGCCGCCGGCGCTGCTCCCGCCCCTGTGGCCGCTCCCGCGCCCAAGGCTGCTCCCGCCGCCGCTCCTGCCCCCAAAGCCGCCCCGGCTGCTGCCGGCGCTGTGGCTGTGAACGCCCCCATGCCCGGCACCATTCTGGATGTCAAAGTGGGCGCCGGCACCGCTGTGAAGGCGGGCGACGTGCTGGTCATTCTGGAGGCCATGAAGATGGAAAACGAGATCGTGGCCCCTCAGGACGGCACCGTTGCGGCGGTGAACGTGAAGAAGGGCGACAGCGTGAACTCCGGCGACGTGCTGGTCTCGCTGAACTGAGAAAAGCGAGGTGTTCAAGATGGCCAAACCCGTAAAGATCACAGAAGTGGTGCTGCGCGACGCCCACCAGTCGCTGCTGGCTACCCGCATGACCATGGACGAAATGCGTCCCATCCTGCCTGCCATGGATGAGGTGGGCTACTACTCGGTGGAATGCTGGGGCGGCGCCACCTTCGACGCCTGCATCCGTTTCCTGGACGAGGACCCCTGGGACCGCCTGCGCATTCTGCGCAAGGAAATGCCCAACACCAAGCTGCAGATGTTGTTCCGCGGCCAGAATATGCTGGGCTACCGCCACTATGCCGACGACGCGGTGGAGTACTTCGTGCAGAAGTCCGTTGCCAACGGCATCGACATTCTGCGTATCTTCGACGCGCTGAACGACCCCCGCAACCTGGAGACCGCCATCAAGGCGGCCATCAAGGAAAAGGCCCATGTGCAGGGCTGTATCAGCTACACCCTGAGCCCTGTGCACAACAATGAGTACTTCGCAAATTACGCCAAGACTCTGGAAGAGATGGGCGCCCACAGCATTTGTATCAAGGATATGGCCGGCCTGCTCACCCCCACCGCCACCTACGAGCTGGTGAAGGCGCTGAAGGCGACCATCTCCATCCCTGTGGACATCCACAGCCACTACACCTCCGGCCTTGCTTCCATGTCCATCCTGAAGGGCATTGAGGCCGGCGCGGACATCATCGACACCGCCATAAGCCCCTTGGCTCTGGGCACCAGCCATATGCCCACCGAGAGCCTGGTGGCCGCCCTGAAGGGCACCGAGTACGACACCGGCCTGGACCTCAAGAAGCTGAACGTGGTGCGTGCCCACTTCGCCAAGCTGCGCGAGAAGTACATCGCCAGCGGCCAGATCAGCCCCAAAATGCTGGGCGTGGACGCCAACACCCTGCTCTATCAGGTGCCGGGCGGCATGCTCTCCAACCTGCTCAAGCAGCTGAAGGATGCCGGCAAGGAGGACCAGCTGGACGCCGTTCTGCAGGAGATCCCCCGCGTGCGTGAGGACTCCGGCTATCCGCCGCTGGTCACCCCCACCAGCCAGATCGTGGGCACCCAGGCGGTGTTCAACGTCATCATGGGCGAGCGCTACAAGATGGTCACCAAGGAGTTCAAGGGCCTGGTCCACGGCGACTACGGCCGCACTCCCGCGCCCATCAGCCCCGAGTTCACCAAAAAAATTCTCGGCGACGAAGCGCCCATCACCTGCCGCCCGGCCGACCTGCTGGAGCCGGAGGTGGAGAAGATGAAGGCCGAGGCCGCCAAGTACGCCATCCAGGAGGAGGACGTGCTCACCTACGCCATGTTCCCCCAGGTGGCCCCCAAGTTCTTCGAAAAGCGCGCCGAGAAGGCCGCCGGCGTGGACGGCGACCATGTGGACTACGCCTCCAAGAGCCATCCCATCTGATAAAAACAATCAAAGGCCCCCGCCGTCGGCGGGGGCTTTTGCATGGGGAGAAGTGCATGATAGCATCACAGAGGAACGTTGCCAAGCAGAATGGTAATCGCAAGGAAAGCCAGTGCAAGCAGGAACAGCCGCCAGCCTGAATAGCGGAAATGGGTCTTGAGGTCTACGCCTGCCACGCCCAGCATAAGGTGGGTGCTGGGCATGATGGGGCAGACCATCAGGCTCATGCTGTATCCAGGTGCCAGCGCGCAGACCGATTGCAGCGTGGTGAATCCAAAGGTGGACGCGACGCCGTTGATTACAGGGGTCACGCCGAAGCTGTAGGCGGTGAGGCCCAGAAAGCAGCCCAGCGGATAAGAAAGAGCGCCGAAGATGGTCAGAAGGTAGCGGGCCCAGGCCTGCGGGAAGATGGACACAAGGGCGCTGATCATGGCGGTCAGCACGCCAGAGCCGTTCAGCACGTTCCCGAACACGCCGCCCAGAACCATGGCAAGGCAGATCATCAGGGCCGTGGAGGCATTTTCGCTGAAGTGGGCCATCTGCTCTTTCATGGTGCGGTAGTTCACCAGAATGGCGATGGTGTAGCCCACCATGAACACCACCACCGTGTTGACGATGTTTAAAAACAGCAATGCAAGCACAGCCACGGTCAGTACGACATTAAAAGGCAGCAGCTTTTTCGCTCGCTCGGGAAGTTCCTCGCCGGAGAACTGGAACATGCTGTCATAGGTCACGTCGTTATTCAGACCGGCGGCAATGCGCTTCTTTTCAGTGTACGCCGTGCCTACAAGCACCAACGCCATCAGCCCGGTCATGCACAGCAGCGAGGGCAGCAGTTCCTGCCAGATTACCAGAACATCCAGCCCCATCACCACCGAGTTGGTCAGGGTGACCGAGCCCCAGGGCAGGAAACTCCAGATGCCCACGACGGCCGAAAGGATAAAGGTGAGTACCACCGGGCGAATGCGCAGCTTCTTGTAAAAGGGATACAGTGCAGGGATGGTCACCAGGATGGTGGACGGAGCCTGCCCGTCCAGATGGGAGCAGATCGACACCAGCATGGTGGCCAGCAGCACCGGATAGATGTGTGTGCCAATGCGCTGTGTAATGCCGCCCACGATGGCATCGAACACGCCCAGCTTGTTCATCAGTGTGAAGAAGAGGATGGCGAACGCGGCCATGATGCCCAGTGTGGCGGTGGAAGCGATGCCATCAGTGATAAACGTGCTGATCTCCTGGGGCGAAATCCCCAGGCAGAGTGGGATTAACATGATCACAATAATAAAGGCAGCGGGCATGATGGTGGTATTGCGCGCAAGCAGCACAATAAACAACAGGATCCCTAAAAAACCAATGAGCACTAACATAATTGCAGACACCTCCTAAACCATTTTGCCTGACCAGGATTCCTCTTCCTATTTGAAAAAACAGCGTTTATCGGTTACAATGGAAAAAACGGTCCGCAGTGCCATGAGCTTCAGCAGAAAAGAGGGAGCAGCGATGAAACTGTCACAAATGCGTTATTTTCAGGCGGTGTGCGTGTATGGAAGTACTACCCGCGCGGCGGACTCGCTGTTCGTTTCGCAGCCCTCTGTCAGCATGGCCATCAAGGAGCTGGAAGAGGAACTGCACGTCAAGCTTTTCGAGCGGCAGAATAACCGCATGCTCCTCACCCGTGAGGGTTCGTTCTTCCTGGAGCGGGTCAACAAGGTGCTGGATGATGTCCGCTCCCTGGAGCAGACCATGCAGCACATCTCCAACGACAACACGGTGACGCTGAGTCTGCCGCCCATCGTGGGCGATTTCTTCCCAAACCTTCTCGATCAATTCCTCCGTCAGCACCCTGAGACTCACTTGGAAGTCTATGAGGACACGCAGGCAGAGGTGCAGAATTTGCTGCGAGCCGGCGAGCGGGACTTCGCGGTGGCCATCCTCAACGGAATCGAGGAGGAGGAATTCATCACCTGCCCCTTCCTGAAGGTGGAACTCATGCTGTGGACTAGCGTCTACAATCCGCTGGCGCAGAAGGAACGGGTGAATTTTCGGGATATCGGAACCTCGCCCATTGTTCTTTTCAAGGACAGTTTCTACCAAAACGCAATCATCAAGAGTTATTTCCAGGAAGCGGGCATTGAGCCAAACGTGATCCTGTATGCCAGCCAGACCGCCACCATGAAAAATTTTGCGCGGAAAAACCTGGCTTCCACCTTCCTGTTCATCGAAGAGTGCCCGGGGGAACCGCTGTTGCGGGGAGTGCATTTCGAGAACCCTATCGTGTTCTCGGTGGGGCTTATCCACCTGCGGGACAAAGCGTTCCGCTCGGCGCGGCAGGAGTTCCTGGACTATATGCTGCACATGCTGCCCAATCTGTAAACTCTTTACAATTTTAGCGTATCGCGGATCACAGTGGGTGTAAAATAGTTTTTCTTGATATGGATATAAGCAGTCCTGATGACGTGTTTTGTCAGGGCTGCTTTTTTTATGCAGTTCAGACAAATCCGCTCCGCTACTTTTGGGAGAAACGCGGATTTGGCAAGAAAAGAATGAAAAAATGTAATAGTTGTATAAATTTTAAATATTGTACTTATCAAAAAGTGTTCAATATAATCAAAATGTAGCCGGAGCACAGCAGAAAACCCGGCGCTTTGCTCCGAATGATCTGTGTGGAAAAAGGAGGAGGATCCAAGGATGACGCAAACAAGCAACCAAAAGGTGAACAAGGTAGGGATGTACGCGGTGCTGTTCATCGCCTACGCCATGGTGAATTTTCACCGCTATGCCACCAGCATGACGGCTTCGATCCTTGCTACTGACTTGGCACTGGATGCGGGCCAGGTGGCGTTATATATCGGCGTATACACTTGGTGCAACGCCATCATGCAGCTGCCGGCGGGCCTTATCACCGACCGCATCAGCGCGCGCAAACTGCTGAGTGTGATCTATTTCCTGGCGGGGGCAGGCCTCCTTCTGATGGCCTACACCAATAGCTTCCCGCTGATTCTGGTGGGGCGCGGCATCCTCACCGCCGCCGTGGCCTGCGTGTTCAACATCTGCAGCCGTCACATTGCAGCCTGGGAGACGGCGGATGACTATAAGCGCGTCAACAGCATGTTCATGACTGCCGGCAAGATCGGCGGTCTGGTGGCCACCACCCCGCTTGTGGTGCTGATCGCAGCCATCGGCTGGGCCAACACCTTCGGTTTCATCGCCGCTGCATCCATCCTGGTGGCGCTGGGTGCGTGGCTGTTCGTGCGTGACAAATCCGATACCCTGCAGAACAAGAGCATCTCTCCGCTGGCCTCTGTCAAGTACCTGGCAAAAACCCGGGGCTTCTGGTTGTACTGTCTGGCCGGCGCACTGGTGGGCATGACCGTGCCCATGGTGTTCTCCGCCTGGGGCGGTACCTTCCTTGTGCAGGGCCTCGGCGTGGATTCTGTGGTCAGCAGCAACATCCTCATGGTGGGCAATATCGCCTCCTGCGTGGGCGGGGTCACCGTGGCGCTGGTCTGCAAAAAGATCCCCGCAAAACTGTTGGTGGTCATCTCCTATCTGGTAATCACCGCTTGCGTGGCGCTGTTGGCCCTCTTTACCACCCAGATGTCGGTGGTGGTGTACGCGGTGATCTTTGTTATCATGGGCTTTGCGTTCTACACCTCCACCACCTCGGTGTACGCCCTCATGCGTGAGATGTGCGGCGTAAAGTTTATCGGTGGTTTCATGGGCGCTTCCAACTTTATCTCCTGGCTCATCGGCAATGCCCTGGTCTCCTCGCTGTGGGGCCTGTTTATCCCCGCGGATTTTAACATCGCGGGCTTCCGCAACGCCCTGTTCTTCCAGCTGGCGATCTCCGTCGTTGGCCTGATTGGATTCATCGTGCTCAAGCCCGGCATGCTCAAGGGTTGCTCGGATGAGGACGTGGCGGCCTTGGAAGCGAAGGGCGCTGCGAACTGAACAAAACCGCGCGGTTCTGTGCGGTGCAGGACGCACTGCACAGGACCGTATCGTTTGACACAGGAAAGGAGTGACAGCGATGGGCCGATGCACCCGAGAAGCTGTTTTGCGCGCGCTTCACGAGAAGGAGAGCGCACGTGCCATCATCGTTGGTACCGGCGCGGGGACCGGGCTGTCCGCTGTGGCAGAAGAAAAGGGCGGGGCCGATCTGATCATCGCTTACGCCACCGGTAAATACCGCATGGCGGGGCGAAGCTCCATGACCGGGCGCTTTGCCTTCGGGAACGCCAACGGGGAGGCGGTGCGCATGGCGGCGGAACTTCGACCGCTGGTACGTCGGGCCCCGCTCATCGCGGGAGTTTTCGCGCAGGATCCGTTCCGAAATATGGAGGACTTTCTGGATGAGCTGTGCCGGCTCGGTTACGACGGCGTGCAGAATATCCCCGGAATGGGTGGCCAGGAGATCATGGAGGGGGCCGATAACATAAAAGCGCTGGTGGCCGCGCGCTGCGGATTCGGACAGGAGGTGGAGCTGGTGCGTCTGGCGCGCCGGCGCGACCTGCTCACTACGCCCTATTGTTCCCGGCCAGACCATCTGAAACTGCTCATCGACGCGGGAGCGGATGTGCTGGTGTTGCACATGGGTCTGACCGGAAATGAGCGAGACAAGAACATGGAGGTCACACCATTGCAGGAGTGTAAAGACCGTATCAACGAGCTCAGCCTGCTGGCAAAGCAGCAGAATCCCAACGTGATCGTGCTGTGCCACGGAGGACCGGTGGTGGGACCGATGGAGCTGCACTATCTTATGAGCAGCTGCCCATGGCTGGCAGGCTTCTACGGAGCATCTGCCATCGAGCGTATTCCGGTGGAAACCGCCCTGCGCAAAAGCGTGCAGGCCTTTTCAGCACTGAAGCTTAATCCGCAAAGGAGGGTGTTACAATGACGACCATTCCAAGAGAGGAGATCCTGTTGGACCTGCGCGCGCGCCTGGCGCAGGGGCACCCGGTGTTTGGGGTCTGCGCCGGCATCGGCCTTACGGCCAAATGTGCGGAACTCGCCGGTGCCGACCTGATTTTCGTGAACAATTCCGGGCGCTTCCGCATGGCGGGGCGCAGCGGCCTGCTGTCAAAGTTCGCCTTTGGGGATGCGAATGCAGTAACGGTGGAGATGGCGGGTGAGATCCTGCCCGTGCTGTCTCGCACGCCGGCGATCGCCGGTGTGTTCGCGCAGGATCCCTTCAAGCGGATGGATATGGTGCTGGAAAACCTCATTCGCTGGGGCTTTGCCGGCGTGCAGAACAGCCCTGGTATGGGCATGATGAAACCGGCCATGGCCAAAAACCTGGAGGCCGGCGGCCTGGGCTTTTCCAAAGAGGTGGAACTGGTGCGCATGGCCCGGTCCATGGATCTGCTCACGGCGCCTTTCTGCTATGACGGCGACCAGGCGCGGCGCTTTGCGCAGGCGGGCGCGGACATCCTTGTGCTGAATATCGGTCTGACGGTGGGCCAGGCGGACGCATGTTCCCGGCCGGACCTGACGGCGAGCATCCAGCAACTGCGCGCCATGATTGCCCCCGCAAAAGACGTTGCCCCGGATGTGCTGATTCTCTGCCACGGCGGGCCCCTGTCGGACCCCCAGACGGTGCAGCAGGTATATGACGAGATCCCCGAAATGGACGGCTATCTGGGCGGTTCTTCCGTGGAGCGCATTCCGGTGGAGCAGGCGATCGTCGATGTGATCCACAGCTTTCAGAACATCGAACAGGAGGCGGCCATATGAAGAACATTGCGGTGTTCGGCGCCTTCGACACGAAGGGCGCGGAGTTTACCTATTTGCTGGAGTGTATGCGCGGGCTTGCGCCAGAGTGCAAAATCATCACCATCGACGTGAGCGCCCGTACTCACGACGCGGAATGGGCACCGGACGTGTCCTGCGAGGAAGTGGCGCGCATGGGCGGCGGAGATCTGCAGGAACTGGCAAAAGGTGACCGCCTGGAGGCAGTGACCGTGATGATCAAGGGCGCAAAGAAATGCCTGCGCTCCCTTTACGACGAGGGAAAACTGGCAGGTGCCATCACGCTGGGTGGCGGCACAGGCACCGTGCTGGGCATGCAGGTGCTGCACCAGCTGCCCATCGGGTTGCCCAAGATTCTGGTTTCCACCATCGCCGCCAGCGCGACCACCGGGCGGATGTGGCAGGGAAGTGATATCCTGGTGATGAATTCCGTGGTTGACATCGCGGGATTGAACCGTATTTCCCGGGCCGTCTTCCGCACCGCTGCCGGTGCCATCGTGGGTGCTGTGCAGGCGGGGGAACTGCCGCTGCCCCATGAGGATAAGCCCGTCGTGGCTGCTACCATGTACGGTATGACCACCCCCGGGGTGGAGGCGGCGAAAGCGCTGCTGGAACGGGAAGGCTGCGAGGTGCTGGTGTTCCACGCCAACGGCGCCGGCGGCAAGACCATGGAACAGATGATCAGCGCCGGCGAGATCGACGGTGTGCTGGACCTGACCACCACAGAGTGGGCCGACAATCTATGCGGCGGCGTGTGTGCTGCGGGCGGGGAACGGCTGGACGCGGCGGCCCGATGCGGCACACCTCAGGTGGTCAGCGTGGGCGCACTGGACATGGTCAATATGAACGAGCGGCCCGTGCGCTATGCCGACCGCCTGTTCCACGGGAATGAAAAAAGCAGCCTCATGCGCACCACCCCTGAGGAAAACCGTCAGTTGGGCGGGATCATTGCCGAAAAGCTCAATGCCTGCACCGCTCCCTGCATTCTGATGCTGCCGTTGCGGGGCATATCGCAGATCGACCGCGAGAACGGCCCCTTCTGGGATCCCGAGGCGGACAAAACCCTGTTCGACGCTCTGCGCTGCGGGCTGTCGTCACCGCTGGTGCAGCTGGAGGAACTGCCGCTGCACATCAACGACGTGGCGTTCGGTGAGCAGGCTGCCCGCGAGCTGCTTTCATTGATGGCCGCATCGGGAAAGGAGTGAGAGAAGATGTATATGACCAGAGACGTTGTGCTCGCGCGGCTGCAGCAAACGTTGCAGGCCGGCCGCCCCATCGTGGGCACCGGCGCGGGGATCGGCCTCGCCGCACAGGCGGAGGCAAAGGCCGGGGCGGACCTGATCATTGTGTACGGCACCGGCAAATACAGAATGGCCGGCCGCAGTTCTATGGCCGGACGATTCGCCTTCGGCGACGCCAACGGCCTAGTGCTCCGTATGGCTCAGGATGTCATGCCGGTGGCCGGGCAAACGCCGGTGGTGGCCGGCGTGTTCATCCAGGATCCCTTCCGGGATATGGTGCGCTTCATTGAGGAACTCAAAGAGGCCGGCTATTGCGGCGTGCAAAACGTTCCGGGCATGGGCGGCATGGACCAGATGGAGGGGGACCAGGTGGTGGCTGCGCTGGACGCGGCCGGAATCGGCATGGCCATGGAGCTGGAGTTCCTGCGCATGGCCAAAGATCGCGGCATGGTGACCACCCCCTATGCCTATAACCTGCAGCAGGCGGTGCAGCTTGCCGCCAATGGCTCCGACATGATCTGCCTGCATGCGGGGCTCACCACAAAGGGACTCACCGCTGCCGAGGTGGCGCCTCCCATTGAGCGCTGCGCACAGATGCTGACAAGCTGGATCGAGGCCATCCGCAAGGAAAACCCGGACACCATCATCCTGTGCCACGGCGGGCCCATTGCCGAACCGCAGGACTTTGCATACATCATGCACCATGTGCACGGGATATCCGGGTTCTATGGAGCGTCGTCCATCGAGCGCATTCCCGTGGAAAAGGCGCTGATGGACATAACGGCAAAATTCCGATCGCTGCACCTGTCGCCTCGGTGAAAAAACCAAGCATCCCCCCGCCCGGGGCCGGGCGGGGGGATATTTTTGTCCCGCTCTGCCCATGCTGAAAAGCGGGGGAGAGGGCTGCGTGCGGGCCAGAAAATGGAAGCGAAACCTTGAAAAAAAGAGCCAAAGAGAGTAAGATAGCAATATGTATATTTTAAGATTGGGGCATTGGGCCCTTGCGAAAAAATATACAGTGAAACGCCAGACGAAATGTGAAAGAGGTTGGTTTGAATGGCTCTGAGCATGACCGGCTACGGCCGGGCAGAGGCGCTGGTGAACGGCCGTGACATCACGGTGGAGATCAAAAGCGTCAATTCCCGCTATTTCGAGTATTCCTCCCGTATCCCCCGCAGCTGCGCCTATATGGACGACAAGTTGAAAAAGCTGCTCAGCGCGGCGGTCAGCCGGGGCAAGGTGGAACTGAGCCTGCAAATGCAGACGGTGAGCGCCCCGGACGTGACGGTGCAGGTGAACATGCCCCTGGCCAAGGGCTACGCCGCGGCGCTGGAGTCCATCCGCGCCGAGACGGGCGCGGCGGGGGATGTGACCGCCGGCCTGCTGGCCCGCTTCCCCGATGTGCTGGCCGTGCGCCACGCCGACGTGGACGAAGAGGCTCTGTGGCAGGATGTGGCCGGCGTGTGCGAGGCGGCCCTCAAAAACTTCATCGCCATGCGGGCGGTGGAGGGCGAAAAGCTCAAGGCCGACGTGATGGACCGCCTTGCCACCATCGAAGAGACGGTGGGCAAAATTGAAGAGGGCAGCGCCCAGCGGGTGGAAAACTACACCCAGAAGCTCTATGCCCGCCTCCAGACCATCCTGCAGGACCAGAACATCGACCAGGCCCGCATTCTCACCGAGGCCGCCATCTTCGCGGACAAGACCGCGGTGGACGAGGAGACGGTGCGCCTGCGCAGCCACATTGCCCAGTATCGGGAAATTCTGAACACCGACGGCCCCGTGGGCCGCAAGCTGGACTTCCTGACCCAGGAGCTGAACCGTGAGACCAACACCATCGGCTCCAAATGCCAGGACCTGGCCATCACCCGCATGGTGGTGGACACCAAGGCCGAAATTGAAAAGATCCGCGAGCAGATCCAGAACATCGAGTAAGGGGGAGAGGAAGGTATGAAACTCATCAACATCGGTTTCGGCAACATGGTCAGTGCCAGCCGGCTCATCGCCATCGTCAGCCCCGAAAGCGCCCCCATCAAGCGTATCGTGCAGGAAGCGCGGGACAAGGGCGCCCTGATCGACGCCACCTACGGCCGCCGCACCCGTGCGGTCATCATCATGGATTCCGACCACGTCATCCTCAGCGCCGTGCAGCCTGAGACGGTGGCCAACCGCCTGGCAGTGGACGATGTGGAAGACGACGAGGAGATGGACAATGAATAACGAACAGTATCTTGTGGTGGTCTCCGGGCCTTCCGGCTCCGGCAAGGACACGGTGGTTTCCCGCCTGATGGCGCAGCACCCGGAGATCGAAATTTCGGTCTCCGCCACCACCCGCGACAAGCGCCCCGGCGAGCAGGAGGGCGTCAACTACTATTACCTCACCGTGCCCGCCTTTGAGCAGAAAATTGCCGACGGCGAGATCCTGGAGTACACCCAGTACTGCGGCAACTACTACGGCACCCCCAAGTCCGAGGTGGACAAGCGTATCGCCGCCCACACCACCGTCATCCTGGTCATCGAGGTGGTGGGCGCCACCAACATCAAGCGCCTGTATCCCGGCGCCACCACCATCTTTATCCAGCCCCCCAGCTACGCCGAGCTGGAAGAGCGGCTGCGGGGCCGCGGCACCGAGAGCGAGCAGGCCATCCAGAGCCGTCTCGCCCGGGCGGCGGAGGAGATGAGCTACGCCACCGATTACGACGAGGTGGTGGTCAACGACGACGTGGACCGCTGCGCCGACGAAATTTACCGCCTCATTCAGGAGCACCAGAATACATAAATAAAAAAGGGGGAACGTGGCTTTGTTGCAGACCGTTCAAGTGGCAGTCAGCGGGGCCACCTTCCACTTTGACAAGCTCTATACCTACCTGCTGCCGCCCCGGCTGGAAGGGGCGGTGTTTGTGGGCAGCATGGTGCTGGTGCCCTTCGGGCGGGGCAACAAACCCCGCACCGGCGTGGTGCTGGCCCTGGGCGAGCAGGAGGAGGCAGGCCGCTGCAAGGAACTGTTCGACGCAGCCCCCGAAGAAGCCTGCCTCACCGATGAACTGCTGGGCCTTGTGCGCTTTTTGAAGGAACGCACCTTCTGCACCTGGTACGAGGCGGTGCGTGCCATCATTCCCTATGGGGCCCAGTACCGCCCGGCTGTCACCGAAAACGGACCCCGGCTGCAAAAACAGCTGCAGCGCCACACCGAGCCGCTCTATGAGCTGGCCGGCCCGCTGCCCGAAAAACCCAAGCCCACCGAAAAGCAGAAAGCCGCTGCCGCCGCGCTGGAAAACGGCCCGCTGCCCGCCTCCACCTTGGCGGAGATGGGCCTTTCCCGCGCAGTGCTGGATAACCTCTGCGAAAAGGGCGTGCTGCGCAAAAGCCAGGTGGACAAAACCGTGGACCTCTACGCGGACATCCCCCGCTCGGAGGAGCCGGTGGTCTTAAGCGACGACCAGCAGCGTGTGTTCGAGGGCCTCGCCGCCCAAATGGCAGTGCAAAAGCCTGCGGCCGCCCTGCTCCACGGCGTCACCGCCAGCGGCAAAACGCTGGTGTTCTTAAAACTCATCCAGCGCTGCCTGGAGCTGGGGCGCACCGCCCTGGTGCTGGTGCCGGAGATCAGCCTTACCCCCCAGATGATACGCCGCCTCAAAGCCAGCTTCGGCGAGCGGGTGGCGGTGCAGCACTCCGCCCTCAGCCACACCGAGCGCCTTCTGCAGTGGCGCATGATACAGACCGGCGGTGCCGACATCGTGGTGGGCACCCGCAGCGCGGTGTTCGCGCCGCTTTCGAACATCGGCCTCATCGTGGTGGACGAGGAGCAGGAGCACACCTATCAGTCGGAGAACGCCCCCCGTTTTGACGCGCGGCAGGTGGCCAAGCGCCGCGCCGCCGACCATAACGCGCTGGTGCTTTTCGCCAGCGCCACCCCCAGCGTGGAGAGCTATCAGGCCGCGCTGGACGGGCGTTACACCCTTTACAAACTCACCAAACGCTATGCCAGCCAGCCGCTGCCCACCGTGGAACTGGTGGACATGCGGGCCGAGCTGGCGGCGGGCAACCCGGCCAGTATCAGCGCCCCGCTGGCCCGGCACATCCGCGAGACACTGGCGGCAAAGCGGCAGACCATCCTGCTGCTCAACCGCCGGGGCTACCGCACCGTGGGCATGTGCACCGATTGCGGCAAAGCGGTGAAATGCGGCAGCTGCAGCGTGCCCATGGTCTATCATAAGGCCGAGCACAAACTGCTGTGCCACTACTGCGGCCACACCATCTCGCCGGTGCCCACCAAATGCCCCGAGTGCGGCGGCAAGCTGCGCTACACCGGCTTTGGCACCCAGCGGGTGGAGGAGGAGCTGACGGAACTGTTCCCCGAAGCCCGGGTGCTTCGCATGGACCAGGACTCCACCGGCCAGAAAAATGCCCACGACCGCATGCTGGCCCGCTTTGCCGCCGGCGACTACGACATCATGCTGGGCACCCAGATGGTGGCCAAGGGACTGGACTTTGAAAAGGTCACCCTCGTGGGGGTGCTTGGGGTGGACAGCCTGCTCTTCTCCCAGGGCTTTCGGGCCTACGAGAACGTGTTCAGCCTGGTCACCCAGGTCATCGGCCGGGGCGGCCGGGCCAGCGAGCCGGGCCACGCGGTCATCCAGACGGTGGACCCTCAGAACCCGGTGCTGAACCTGGCGGCTTCGCAAAACTATGAGGCGTTTTTTGCCCAGGAAATTGCCTTCCGCAAGCTGTGCCTCTACCCGCCCTTCTGTTCGGTGTGTATCGCCGCTTTCAGCGGCGAAAAGGACGGCGAGACCCTGGCGGCGGCCGCCCGCTTCGGCGCGCTGCTCACCCAGCGGGCAAAGCAGCAACCCAACATGCCGCTGCGGCTGCTCGGCCCCGCGCCCATGAACGTGGTCCTCATCAAGGACCGCTACCGCTACAAACTCACCGTCAAATGCCGCAACGACCGGGCGTTCCGGGCACTGCTGGCAGACGTTATGCAGAACTATTCCACCGAAGGGCTGCCCGCCAAGGCCGCCGTGACGCTGGATTTCAATTCCGACGGGGACTAAACCCCGCAACGACCAAAAAAGGAGCAACGAATTATGGCACTTCGCAACATCGTGCAGGACGGCGACCCCATTCTGAAGAAGGTCTGCCGCCCGGTCACCAATTTTGACGACCGTCTGGCCACCCTGCTGGACGACATGAAAGAGACTCTGCTGGACGCCGGCGGCCTGGGCCTTGCCGGGCCCCAGGTGGGCGTTATGCGCCGCCTGTTCATCGCCCTGGACGAGCGGGATCTGCCGGAGGACGGCACCGTGCCCGAGGGGTACGAGCCCAAGTTCATCGAGTGCGTCAACCCCGAAATTCTGGAAGAATCTGAAGACACCGTCACCCTTTACGAAGGCTGCCTTTCCTTCCCGGGCCACAACGGAGCCATCGAGCGCCCCCGCAAGGTGAAGATCCGCGCCCAGGACCGTTTTGGCAACACCTTTGAGATGGAGGGCGAGGAAATGCTGGCCCGGTGCTTCTGCCACGAGACCAACCATCTGGACGGCATTACCATCATGGACCTGGCCGACCATTTCTATGAGGACGACTACCCCGACGAGGCGGAGGAAGACTAATGCGCATTCTTTTCATGGGCACGCCGGACATCGCGGCGGCCAGCCTTGCAGCCATTCTGGAGGCGGGGCATGAGGTCTGCGGCGTGTTCACCCGGCAGGATAAGCCGGTGGGCCGCAAGCAGGTGCTCACCGCGCCCCCGGTGAAGGTGCTGGCCGAGAGCAAAGGCATTCCCGTCTACCAGCCCCGCACCCTGCGGGACGAGGCGGTGCAGGCGGACATCCGCGCCCTGGCCCCCGAACTGATCGTGGTGGTTGCCTATGGGCGCATTCTGCCTCCCGAGGTGCTGGAAGTGCCGCCTCTGGGCTGTATCAACCTGCATGTGTCGCTGCTGCCCAAATACCGGGGCGCCGCGCCAGTGCAGTGGTCGGTCATCAACGGCGACGCCGAGACCGGCGTTTCCATCATGTTCCTGGACGAGGGCCTGGACACCGGCGACATCCTGAATGTGGCCCCGGTGACCATCGGCCCCGAGGAGACCAGCGGGGAATTGTTCGAGCGTATCACCGACCAGGGAGCCAAGACTCTGGTGGAGACCATCGCCGCCATCGGCAAGGGCGAGGTGACCCGCACCCCCCAGGACCACAGCAAAGCCACCCTGGCGCCGCCTCTCACCAAGGAGATGGCCCATTTCGACTTCACCCGCCCTGCGGCGCAGCTGCACAACCTTGTGCGGGGCATGAATCCCTGGCCCGTCGCCTTCTTTGAAGAGGACGGCAAAAAGATCAAGGTCCTCAAAAGCCGCGTGGCCGCCGGCAGCGGCGCGCCGGGCCAGGTGCTGGCCCTCTCGCCTTTGACCATCGCATGCGGCGAGGGCGCGCTGGAACTCACCGAAGTGGTACCGGAGGGCAAAAAGCCCATGGCGGGCACCGCCTGGGCGGCAGGCCGCCGTCTTAAAGCCGGCGACACCCTGTAAGAAAAGGAGCATTGACCATGAACAACGCCCGCCGCACGGCGGTCCTCGCCCTCGTGAAGCAGGAGCAGAACGGTTATTCCAACCTGGTGCTGGCCGCCGCGCTGGAACGGGAGGCCCTTTCGCCCAAAGACAAGGCCTTCGTCAGCGCTCTGTTCTACGGCGTCACCGAGCGGCTGCTCACCCTGGACTGGGCGCTGGGCCGATGCCTTGCAAAGCCCTTGCAAAAGCTGGACGCCCCGGTGCGGGCGGTGCTGCGCTGCGGTCTCTACGAGGCGAAATATATGAACACGCCCGTGCCCGCGGCGGTGAACGAGGCGGTGAGCCTTTGCCGCCAGCTTAAAAAGTCCAGCGCGTCGGGCCTTGTGAACGCGGTGCTGCGCAAAGCCGTGGGGCTGGACGTTTCCAAGGCGCAGTTCACGGGCCGCGCCGAAGAACTCTCGGTGCGGTATTCGGTGGGCCTGCCCATCGTGGAGCTGCTCCTTGAGCAGTACCCCGACAGGACCGAGCAAATGCTGGCCTCCTTCTTTGAAAAGCCGCCGGTCACTCTGCGCTGCAACACCCTGCGCTGCACACCGCAGGAACTCTGCGCAAAGCTGGCGGAAGAGGGCGTAAAAGTCCGCCCGTTGGACGTGCCCGGCGCGGTGGAAGCGGAATTTTCCGGCAGCCCTGCCGCCACCCAAGCCTTCCGGGAGGGCCTTTATCATGTGCAGGGCCTGGCCAGCCAGACCGCGGCCCTCTGCCTTGAGGCACAGCCCGGCGAGACGGTGCTGGACCTCTGCGCCGCTCCCGGCGGCAAGACCCTGCTGCTGGCTCAGCAGATGGGGGACAAGGGCCGTCTTTTGAGCTTCGACGCGGCGGAAAACCGCCTGCCCCTTATCGAAACGGCGGCGCGCCGGTGCGGCCTTTCCTGCGTTTCGGTGGCAAAGGGGGACGCCTCGGCCTACGACCCGGCGCTGGCCGGGGCCGACCGGGTGCTCTGCGACGTGCCTTGCTCCGGCCTTGGGATCATCGCCAAAAAGCCGGACATCCGCTATAAATCCCTGGAAGGCTGCGAGGAGCTGCACACGCTGCAGTTGAAAATTCTCACCAACGCGGCCCGTTATGTTAAAAAAGGCGGACGCCTTGTCTACTCCACCTGCACGGTGGACCAGCGGGAAAACCAGCAGGTTGTGCGCGCCTTTTTGAAAAACGCGCCCGAATTCCGCCTTGTGCCGCCGCCGGTGGTGCTGGAAGGGGCGCTCACCGAAGACGGCATGCAGACCATGCTGCCTGGCTTTGCCGGCCCGGACGGGTTCTTTGCGGCCGTGCTGGAGCGGGCCTGAACGCCCGGGTATGGAAACGAACGAGGGTTTGTGATACAATGAGCAAGAACTGTATATCCTCCTATACGCCCGAACAGCTGACCGCGCTGATGAAAGAGCTGGGCCAGCCCGCCTTCCGGGCAAAACAGATCTTCCACTGGCTGCACCAGAAGCTGGTCACGGAGTTTTCCGCCATGACCGACCAGCCCAAGGCCCTGCTGGCCAGGCTGGAAGAGGGATATTACATCGCCGCCCCCGCCATCGCCCGGCGGCAGCAGTCCAAAGACGGCACGGTGAAATACCTGTTTGCCCTGGAGGACGGCAACTGCATTGAAACGGTCATCATGCGCTACCACTACGGCGTCACCGCCTGCGTGTCCACCCAGGTGGGCTGCCGCATGGGCTGCCGCTTCTGCGCTTCCACTCAGGCGGGCCGGGTGCGCAACCTGGAAGCAGGGGAGATCGCTGCCCAGATCTACACCGCCCAGAAGGACGTGGGCGAGCGGATCAGCCACATCGTGCTCATGGGCATTGGCGAACCGCTGGATAACTTCGACAACGTGATGGATTTCCTCTCCATCATTTCCAGCCCCGACGGGGTGAACATCGGCATGCGCAACATCAGCCTGTCCACCTGCGGCGTTGTGCCCATGATCGACAAACTGGCGGAGAAAAAACTGCAGCTCACTCTCTCCATCTCGCTGCACGCGCCCAACGACGAAATGCGCAGCAAGATGATGCCGGTGAACGACGCCTACCCGGTGGCCCAGCTCATCGCGGCCTGCCGCCGCTACCAGCAGACCACCGGCCGGCGGGTGAGCTTTGAATACTCCATGGTGCGGGGCGTCAACGACAGCCCCGCCACCGCGCGGGAACTGGCGGCGCTCATCCGGGGCATGGGGGCCCATGTGAACCTCATCCCCATCAACCCGGTGGACGGCAGCCCCTATTCCGCCACCGACGCCGAAAACGTCAAGCGCTTTCAATCGCTGCTCACAGACCTGGGGGTGAACGCCACCGTGCGCCGCCGCCTGGGCAGCGACATCAGCGCCGCCTGCGGCCAGCTGCGCCGCGAAGAGGCGGCAAAGGAGGGAAGGAAATGAAACTGGCGGGCAAGACCGACAAGGGCGGCTACCGCTCCGAAAATCAGGATAACTACCGCGCCGCGCGCCTTCCCGACGACACGGTCTGGGCTGTCGTGTGCGACGGCATGGGCGGCGCCGCCGCAGGGCAGCTTGCCAGCCAGGTGGCCACCGACGCATTGGAGGACTGCTTTGCCGAGGGCCTGCCGGGCCTGGAAGAAGGCGGCGAGCAGGCCCTGCTTGCCCGGTGTATCGCCCAGGCCAACCGGGCGGTCTACGCCGAGTCCCTGAAGGACCCCAGCCACCGGGGCATGGGCACCACCGCAGTGTGCGTGCTGGTGCGCCGCGGCATGGTGCATGTTGCCCACGTGGGCGACTCCCGCGCCTATCTGTGCCGCCCGGGGGAGCTGGTGCAGCTCACGGTGGACCACACCATGGTGCAGCAGATGGTCGCAAGCGGGCAGATCACCCGTCAGCAGGCCGCCTGCCACCCCCACAAAAATCTCATCACCAAAGCCCTGGGCGTGGAGCCCGAGGTGGAAGGGGACTACACCAGCGCCCCGGTCAAACAGGGCGATGTGCTGCTGCTCTGCTCCGACGGCCTTTCCGGCGCGGTGCCCGCAGAGCAATTGCAGGACATTCTGGAGCACACCCCCTTCTTCATCACCCCCCGCAAGCTGGTGGAGCGGGCCCTGGCCGCAGGCAGCCAGGACAATGTGACCGCTGTGCTGGTAGGGGTGGAACCCACGGAGGATTGAAATGGACGAACTGATCGGCAAAAAACTGGAGGGCCGCTACCTGCTGGAAAGCCTGGTGGGCGTGGGCGGCATGGCGAACGTCTATAAAGGACGGGACCTCAAGACCGACGCTGTGGTGGCGGTGAAGATCTTGCGGGAGGAGTTCAGCCAGAACACCGAACTGGTGCGGCGCTTCAAGAACGAATCCAAGGCCATCTCCATTCTGGACCACCCCAACATCGTCAAGGTGTTCGACGTCTCGGTCACCGACCGGCTCCAGTTCATCGTGATGGAGTACATCGACGGCATCACCCTGAAGGAATACATGAACCGCCGGGGCGGGCCCCTCACCTGGAAAGAGGTGGTCCACTTCTGCCAGCAGGTGCTGGACGCGCTGGACCATGCCCACCAGAAGGGCGTTGTCCACCGGGACATCAAGCCCCAGAACATCATGCTTCTGGCGGACGGCCGGGTCAAGATCATGGACTTCGGCATTGCCCGCTTCTCCCGCGCGGAGTATCAGGACACCAGCGAGAAGGCCATCGGCTCGGTGCACTACATCAGCCCCGAGCAGGCCAAGGGCGACGTCACCGACGCCAAGGCGGATATCTATTCCATGGGCGTGATGATGTACGAAATGCTCTCCGGCAAACTGCCCTTCGAGTCGGACAGCGCGGTGTCTGTGGCCATCAAACAAATTGCCGACACCGCCGCGCCTCTCAGCGAGGTGGCGCCGGACGTGCCCAAAGCACTGCAGGACATCACCGCCCGGGCCATGGCGAAGGACCCGGCGCGGCGCTACCCCAGCGCCCGGGCCATGCTCAACGACCTGGAGGAGTTCAAAAAGAACCCCAGTATCCGGTTCGAGTACGAATATATGACCGAAGATTCGCCAGCGAGGTATATCGACAAGGTGGTTAAACAGTCAAGCAACGGCCCCTCGGGCCGCAGAACTCCCTCTTCGCAGGGGCCGCGCAAAGCGCAGGCGCCCTCTTCCGGCAGCAAAAGCGGCGGCCCGCGCAAATCCCGCCGCAAGGTGGGCGTGCTGCCCATCCTGGCAGGCATGGCCGCTGCCTTCGCGCTGGGCAGCGCGATTCTGTGCTATCTCATCTTTGCCAACTCCACCAACCCCCTGTTCAGCAACAAGAAGGACGTGGAACTGCCCGATTTCACCGGCATGCAGTGGGAGACGGTGAAGGATCAGTATTCCGGCCAGCTGACCCTGGTGGCCGAACAGGAATACAACGCCCAGTATGAAGAGGGCGTCATCTACTACCAGTCCCCCCGCGGGCCCCGCACCGTCAAGGAGGGCCAGAAGGTCACCGTCAAGGTCAGCCTGGGCACTTTGTATGTCAACGTGCCTGACGTGACCCAGTGGAAAATTGCCGACGCCGAAGAGGAACTGAAGGATCTGGGCCTGCAGGTGCGGCGCATGATCGTGGAGGACGACACCCTTGCCGAGGGCACCGTCATCCGCACCGAGCCGGCGGCAGGCGAAAGTATTGCCAGCGGCGAGACCATCTCGGTCTATGTGAGCCAGAAGAAGATCGAGACCGAGACCACCGTGCCTCCGGTGAGGGGCATTTCCCTGGAGGACGCCCAGAAGGCGCTGACCAACAACAACCTGGTCACCGGCGTTGTTACCGAGGCTTACAGCAGCGAGTACGCGGCGGGCATTGTCATCGACTCCACCCCTGTGGAGGGCTCCACCGTCAAAATCTACTCTCAGGTAGGTCTGGTGGTCTCCAAGGGACCCGAGCCCACGCCGGAACCCACCCCGGAGCCCACGCCCGCGCCCACCCCGGCGCCCACGCCCAGCCCGGTGCCTTCTCCGGTGCCCACGCCGAGCACTGAGCCCTCACCCGCTCCCGCCCCCACCGCCAGCACCGAGCCCGGTGGTGGCACCACCTGACCGGCCTTTGCAGCAAGAGGAACTTTATGCCTGAAGGATATATCACAAAGGGGATCGGCGGCTTTTACTATGTGAAGGCCGGGGACCGCATGCTGGAATGCAAGGCCAAAGGGATCTTCCGCAAACGGAACATCACCCCCGTGGCGGGGGACAAGGTGACGGTGGAAGAAGAGGCGGGCAGCTGGGTCATTGCCGACATCCTGCCCCGCAAAAACGTCTTTGTCCGCCCACCCATCGCCAATCTGGACGTGTTGTTCATCGTGGCCAGCACCACCCAGCCCACCCCCAGCACCCTGGTGCTGGATAAGCTCAGTGCCATCGCGGCGGACAAGGACGCCCAGCCGGTGCTCATCATCACAAAGTCTGACCTGGCGGGAGCGGAAAAGCTGAAAAGTGCCTACGCCCCTTCGCCGCTGCCGGTCATTGTGGCCGACCATGCCACCGGCGAGGGCCTGGACGAGATACGCGGCTGGATCGAGGGCCGTCTGTGCGCCTTCTGCGGAAACTCCGGTGTGGGCAAAAGCACCCTGCTCAACGCCCTGCTGCCTCAGCTTTCCCGGGAGACCGGCGCCATCAGCCAAAAGCTGGGCCGCGGCCGCCACACCACCCGCGAAGTGGAAATTTTCGAGGCTTTTGGCGGCTTTGTGGCCGACACGCCCGGCTTTGCCAGCCTGGACACCGGCCGTGCCTGTTACATCCCCAAGGAGAACCTGCAGTACGCCTTCCCGGAATTCGAAGCTTACATTCCGGAATGCCGTTTCACCGGCTGTTCCCACCGCAGCGAGGCGGGCTGCGCCGTGCGCGCGGCGGTGGAGGCGGGGGAGATCAGCCCCACCCGCTACGAGAGCTACCTTGCCATGTACGACGAAGTGAAGGACATCAAGGACTGGGAAGTGCGCTGAACACCGCATTCAAAAGGCCGGGGCCGCGCCCCGGCCTTTTCCCATGACGCAAACCAAAGGAGGAAGCGCCCATGCCGCGCTGTGTCATCATCGGAGCCGGGCCGGTGGACCCGGAGCAGAAGGAATTGTTTGTGCCCGGCGACTACGCCATTGCCTGTGACGCGGGCTACCGTAACGCCGCGGCGCTGGGCGTGGCCCCGGACCTCATCGTGGGCGACTTTGATTCCGCGCCCCGCCCTGAGGCAGGAAACCTGGTGGTGCTGCCGGCGGAAAAGGACGACACCGACACCCACTATGCCGCCCGCCTTGCCGTGGAAAAGGGCTTTGACGAGGCCCTCATCCTGGGGGTGCTGGGCGGCGCGCGGCTGGACCACAGCCTTGCCGCCATCGCCGCCGGGCTCTGGCTGGCAAAACAGGGCCCGAAAGTCACCATTGCGGGCCGGGGAGCGGTGCTGCGCTATGTGCTGCCCGGCCGCCCGGCGCGGGTGCCCCACGACCCGGAAGCCTACTTCTCTCTCTTCCCGCTGGAAGGCGCTGCGGAGGGCGTTTGTATCTCCGGGGCCAAATACCCGCTGCAAAATGCCCGCCTTATGCCGGACGCCACCTTGGGCGCCAGCAACGAGACCCTGCCCGGCGGCGCCGAAGTGCAGGTGGCGGACGGCAGCCTGCTGCTGGTCTGCGCGCCGAAATAAGCGTCCCGGCGGCAAAAACGGCCGCTCCCGTGCACATTTTCCTCCCCCGGGGGATATAATGGCGTATCCGTACAAAGAGCCATTGAAAAGGGGGAAGCGCCATGCAGGTGGTCGTGGTCAAAAGTCCGAAGTGTCTCGCAGGGTTCCTGCGCGCCTTGTTCAAGATCAAAAAAGAGGGGTAACGCCCCGCAAGCGGCAGCGCCCGCGCACCGGTTTCAAGGCCGGTGCGCGGGCGCTGCCTTGTTTGTCCGCTTTTGCGGCATATGCCTCCCGCGGCGTGAATATACATGTGTCAGAACACGCGAAAGGGGCGAAACAATGGAACTCAAGGTGTTTAGAGATACCTTATCCACCATGGGCAGCCTGTGGGAGACCAAAGCCGAGCTGCCCATCGAGACCGAACTTCTCATCCCGGATTATCTGCCGCAGGTCTTTAAGATCGTCAAGTGCTTTGTTTATCCCGTCACCCTGCAAAAACAGGTAACGCCCGGCCGCCTCACCGTGGAGGGCTATCTGCGGTGTGTGGTCTACTATCAGGCGGAAGAGGACCAGAGCCTGTGCCAGGTGGAGCAGAAGATCCCCTTCACCCGGGCCATGGATCTGCCCGAAGGCCAGCACCAGGGGTATTCCGTGGCGGTGAGCGGCGAAGTGGAGTACATCAATTGCCGCGCGGTGAACCAGCGCCGTGTGGATGTGCGGGGCGCCTATGCCCTGTCCGCCCAGGTGTGCGCCCAGAGCGAGCAGGAGGTCATCACCGCGCTGGCGGACTGCGGCGCCGAACAGAAACTCATTCCGGTGAACGGGCTTCGCGCGGTGGCAAACCTGGATAAGCTGCTCACCGCCGAGGAGGAGGTTAGCCTGCCCGATCAGGTGCAGGCGGTCATCGACGTTTCCGGCGTGGGCCAGGTGGACGAGGTCAAGGTTATCACCGGGAAGGCAGTGGTCAAGGGCCGTATCCAGGTGGCGCTGACCTACCGCAGCCAGCCTGGCTGGCAGCTGGAGACCGTGGAGCAGCCGGTGCCGTTCAATCAGATCATTGATCTGGACGGAGCCCCCGAGGACGCCGTCGCCTTTGCCGAGGCCGAGATGATCGGCTGCACCCTCACCGCCGCCGCGGGGCAGGAGGGGACAGGGACCCTCACCGTTACCGCCATGCTTCATCTGCGCATGGTGCGCCCGGTGGAGTGCTATGTGGTGTCCGACGCCTTCTCCACCCAGTACAGCGCCGACGTCACCTACAAGACCGTCACCGCCGAGCAGCTGGCGGAAACACTGAACCGCACGGCGGAGGCCACTGCCTCCGGCCCGTTGCCGGATGAGAACGCCCAGATCATCGGCTGCCTGGTCACGCTGCACCCGCTGGAATGGGTGGCGGCGGAGGGCGGCGGGGTCAGCCTGGGAGGCCGGGCAAGCGCCCACGTGCTGTGCATGAACTCCCTGGGCGAGATCGACTGTTACGACAAAGCCTTTGACTATCAGCTGCCCGACGTCTGGCCCGGCACCGCCGATCAGTACCGGGCCGAGTGCTGGCCGGTGGTCACTTCGGCCCAGCCGTCGGCGGCAGGCGGTGAGGTGACGGTGCGGGTCTCCATCCGGGTGCGGGGTCTTGTGTTCCACCGCACCAAAGAGACAGTGGTGGATTCCATCACCTGTGAGACTGCGCTGGAAAACGCCGAGCCGGATGTGGCCCTGCGTATCTGCTATGCCCAGGGGGGCGAAAACATCTTTGACATTGCAAAGCATTACCATGTGCCCCCGGCGGCCATGATGAAGCTGAACCACCTGGAGGACCTGCAGCTGACCACGCCCACCCGGCTGCTGGTGCCCATGACCGTTTGAAAGGAGGCCGGCGTATGGAAAGCAGCAGCGTATACAAGGACATTGCCGCCCGCACCGGCGGCGACATCTACATCGGCGTGGTGGGCCCGGTGCGCACCGGCAAGAGCACTTTTGTGAAGAAGTTCATGGAAGAACTCATCCTCCCGCGGCTCACGGTGCCCTCGGTCAAGACCCGCGCCCGGGACGAACTGCCCCAGTCGGCAGCAGGGCGCACCATTATGACCACCGAGCCCAAATTCATCCCCGAAACGGCGGTGACGGTGGAACTGGAGGGCGGCGGCAGCTTCAACGCCCGTCTCATCGACTGCGTGGGCTACATGGTGGAGGGAGCCATGGGCCACGAGGAGAACGAGAAGCCCCGCATGGTCAAGAGCCCCTGGTTCGAGGAGGAGGTGCCTTTTGACGTGGCAGCCGAGACCGGCACCCGCAAAGTCATCCGGGACCACTCCACCATCGGCCTCGTCATCACCACCGACGGCTCCATCAGCGACATCCCCCGCGAAAAATACAAGGAGGCCGAGGCCCGCGTCATTGGGGAACTCACCCAGATCCACAAGCCCTTTGTCATCCTGCTCAACTGCGTGGACCCGGCCGGCGCCCATGCGCGCCAGCTGGCGCAGGAGATGGAGGCGGAATACGGCCACACTGTGCTGCCGGTGAATTGTGTGGATCTGGACGCGGCCGCCATCGACCGCATTCTGCAAAGCGTTCTCTACGAGTTCGACGTGAAGGAGATCGCCTTTGCCATGCCCCGGTGGATCACCATGCTGGAGCCGGACCACTGGCTGCAAAGCGCGGTGTATGCCGCCGCCCAGGACTACGCTGCCTCCATCACCCAGATGAAGGACGTGGCCGAAGGCGCCGCCGCCCTGGAATGCGAATATCTCAAAAGCGCCCGGGTGCGCAGCATGCAGCTGGCCACCGGCAAGGTCATCCTGGAACTGGAGCTGGAGCCGGACATCTTTTACCGGGTGCTGGGGGAGACCACGGGCCTGGAGATCTGCGACGAGGCCAGCCTCATGCCCTGTATCATCAGCCTCGCCAGAGCAAAACGGGAGTACGAGAAGATACGCAGCGCCATCGAACAGGTGGAGGCCACCGGCTACGGGATCGTCATGCCCACGCTGAACGAACTGCACCTGGAGGAACCGGAGATCGTGCGCCAGGGCGGGCGCTACGGGGTGCGCCTGCGGGCCAGCGCCCCCTCCATCCACCTGCTCAAGGCCACCATCAACACCGAAATTTCGCCCATCGTGGGCTCCGAGCGCCAGAGCGAGGAACTGGTGATGAGCCTTTTGCAGGACTTCGAGCAGGACCCCATCAAAATTTGGGAGTCCAATATCTTCGGCAAAAGCCTGCACGAACTGGTGAATGAAGGGCTGCAGAACAAGCTGCTCCACATGCCCCAGGAGGCGCGCGCCCGCCTGCAGGAAACGCTGGAGCGGGTCATCAACGAGGGCTGTTCTGGCCTTATCTGTATCATCCTGTAACGGGCCGGGCTGTCCGTTTCCCTTTGAGTTCCATAGAAAAAGGCCGCCGCCCGGCGGCCTTTTTCCGCTGCCTTGCGCCCTTGCATGCCGGCGGCCGATGACGATACAATCAAAAAAAGGCAAGGAGGCGCTGACGATGGAGAGCTTTTTCTGGGACTACCGCCTGAATGCGGAATTTCCCTTTTCGGTGCTGGATTACACCGTGACCGACAGCCTTGCCGGCGGCGCGCCGCGGCTGCACTGGCACAACTACTACGAGCTGGGCGTGTGCATGGCGGGCGAGGGCGCTTTCTATTTTGAGGACCGACGCTACGATTACCGTGCCGGCGACATCTTTTTGGCAAACGACATGGAACACCACGGCGCGGCCCGCGCCGCCGGGTCGGACACCCGTTTCCGCTTTTTTCTGTTTCTTCCGGGCCTCCTGCTGGACGGCGCGGGAGAGCGGGAGGCCGAGTATCTGCTGCCTTTCCGCTGCGACCCTGCCCACTGCTGCACCCACATCCCGGCCAACAGCGACGCGGGCAAGGCGCTCCGTCCGCTCCTGGACGCGCTGTGGGAGGACGCTTTGTCTTGCCGCAGCGGGCGGCAGCGGCTGATTCGGGCCCGGCTCCGGCTCATTCTGGCGGAACTGTGCAGCCGCATGGAGCTGGACGAACAGGGAACAGGCGCGGGCCTGTCCGGCTATCTGCGCCTGCGCCCGGCACTGGCCTACATCGACGCCCGCTTCACCCGGCGCCTGACCCAAAAAGAGGCGGCGGCCCAAAGCTACCTCAGCGAGTCCCGCTTCCGCCATTTGTTCCGCCAGGAAATGCACATGAGCTTTCAGGAATATGTGAGCAACCTGCGTTACCTGGAGGCCCGGCGTCTCATCGCCTCCACAGCCATGCCCATCGCCGCGGCAGTACGGGAGGCAGGCTTTTCCAACCCCTATTACTTCTACAAAATGTTCCGCCAGGCGGAGGGTGTGACCCCGCGGGAATGGCGCGCGTCGCTTTCCGGCTCATCCAAAGAACAGCCGGATAAGATATAAACCAAGTCGCTTTTGACATTTCGCCCTTTTCTGCACAAGTGTACAATAAAAACAGAAACAATCCTCGTTTCGATTTTATTTTGTATGACTTGCAAAGAAAAGGAGTGATCTGCATGCCGCACTACGAACATCTGTTCACACCCATCCAGATCGGCAACATGACGGTGCCCAACCGAATCTGCCATGTTCCCACCGACGTGAGTTCGTCCAACGCCGACGGCTCGGTGAGCGAGCGGGACATCCACCATCACAGCCAGATCGCCAAAGGCGGCGCCGGCCTCATCATCGTGGGCGCCACCTCGCCGGACGGCCAGACCGGCCGCCCCACCGTCACCGGCCTTGTGGCGGACAGCGACAGCTGCATTCCCGGTCTTGCCCGTCTGGCAGAGGGCATGCACAAATACGGCGCCAAGTGCGTGGTGCAGCTGCAGCACCCGGGCCGCCAGTGTGCCATCCCCCGCTACAACACCATGTCCGCCACGGATATGGTGGTCAAGCTGCCCTGGAGCGCCGGCCATGAGATCGTCTATGAAAACGCCGAGGAGAAGGGCAAGCCCGTGCGCGCCATGACCACCGAGGAAGTGGTGGATATGGTGGACAAATTCTCCGAGGCTGCCTGGCGGGTCAAGCAGGCGGGCTTCGACGGCGTGGAACTGCACGCCGCCCACGGCTATCTCATCTCCCAGTTCATGTCGCCCTATCTCAACAAGCGTATCGACCGCTGGGGCGGCAGCTTTGAGAACCGCATGCGTTTCCCCCTGGCCATCATCTCCTCCATCCAGAAAAAGTGCGGCAGGGATTTTCCCATCCTGGTGCGCTACTCGGCGGACGAATGGGTGGAAGGCGGCCGCGAGCTGGAGGAAAGCGTGCGCATGGCAGTGGAGTTCGAGCGCGCCGGCGTGGCCGCGCTGGACCTGAGCCAGTGCATTCAGGAGAGCCCGGGCGCGGGCTTTGACCCCATGTATTACCCCGAGGGCTGGACGGTCTATGCCTCTCAGGCGGTGAAAAAGGCGGTCTCCATCCCGGTGATCAACAGCCACACCTTCCGCAACCCGGACTACTGCGACCAGCTGGTGGCTAACGGCGACACCGACATGATCGGCCTGGCCCGTCAGCTTCTGTGCGACCCCTACTGGCCCATGAAGGCGTATATGGGCAAGCCGGAGCAGATCCGCCGCTGCATTTCCTGCCTCACCGGCTGCTGGCAGGAGAGCATGATGGCCAAAAAGGAGATCGGCTGTGCCATCAACCCCGCCTGCGGCCACATGGAATTCGACGATCTCAAGCCCGCCGCGGCGCCCCTGAAAGTGGGTATCGTGGGCGGCGGCCCCGCCGGCATGGAAGCGGCCCGCATTGCCACCGTCCGCGGCCACAAGGTCACCCTGTTTGAAAAAACGGGTGAACTGGGCGGCGCCATCCTGGGTTGCTGCATGGCTCCCGGCAAGGAGAAGATGAAGTGGTACGCTGACTGGATCCGCGACCAGATCAAAGATTTGAACGTGGATGTGCGCCTGCACACCTGCCCCACCGTGGAGCAGCTGAAGGAATTCGATGTGGTGCTCAACGCCACCGGCGCGGTGAGCTATGTGCCCGAGTGTATCGGCGCCGAGCGGGTGGTGCCCTTTGAAGAAGCCATCGCCTGCCCCAAGGTGAACTGCCCTTTCCATCCCGGTGATCGCAAAATGCGCAAAACAGGCGAGAAAGTTTTGGTCTGGGGCGACCACTATGCCGCGGCCGACACCGCCGCCGCCCTGGCAGGCATGGGCAAAGATGTCACCATCGTCACCGACAAAAAGGAGTTTGGCGCCAGCGTGGAGGTCATCCATATGTACGTGCTGCGCAAGCGTTTTGCCCAGACGGATGCCGAAGCCCTGCACAGCGAGCCCTTCAAGCACCCGGTGAAGGTTTACGAAAACAGCACGGTGTACAGCGTGGAAGAGGGCAAGGTGGTGCTGATGGACAAGAACTTCCGCCGCACCGAGCTTGCCATCGATGACGTTATCACCTGCAACACCCGCTCCAACACAGCGTTGTTTGACGAGCTGCGGGCCGCCGGCGTGCCGGTGGTGAATGCGGGCGACAGCAAATCTCCCCGCAACCTGCACGCCGCCGTGATGGAGGGTGCCACCTTCGGCCTGAAGCTGGAGGAGAGCGTGCTGATGAACCCCAACCACAGCGTGGTGGACGATCTGCCCGCCGACGTGCGCGGCCAGCTGCTGCGCTGAGCGCTTTTCAGTTTCACAAAGCCCCCCGGGGCCAGGCGGCCCCAGGAAGTTCAAAAGGGGTCCTGCACGGCGTTTTGCGCCGGGCAGGACCCCTTTGCCGCGCGGGCCTCGGGGCGGTTTTTGCGCGCGGAGACGGGCAAACTATAAAATGTGGATTGATTCTCAAGGCCGGATGTTGTAAAATATAACAAAACAGTAAAGAAAAAACGTGTTCCGCTGGCTTACTCCGGCGCTTTTGGCCTGCCTTGCGGCGGCGGACCGACGCAAAGAATTGGTGATGGTTTTGAGCAAAACCTTTTTCCGGCTGCTCAGCCGGTTCCGAAAACAAATATTGATCGCTTTCGACGTTCTGGTGATTTCCATGGCTTACATCGCGCCTTGGATCATCATCAACGGCCGGGCCGATTACCAGCGATATTCCAGCCTGCTTGTAGCCAGCTGGTTTTTGTTTGTCAGCTGCTTTGAGATCGTCTATGCCCTCATGGGCATGTACGACAGCCTCTGGCGCTACGCTGAGATCGTGGAGTTCTTCCGCCTGTGTGTGGCCTCCATCATCGCCGTGGCGCTGTTTGGCGTGTGCTCCTTCTTCATCTTCAGCGAAACGCCGGTGCCCCGCTCGGTCTATTTCCTCAGCGGCCTGTTCGCGGTGGCGCTCACGCTGTATTCACGCCTGACCTACCGAATGTATCGGAACGTCAAGCTGGGGCGGCAGGGCAAGCGGCTGGCGCGGCGCACCCTGCTCATCGGCGCGGGCGACGCCGCCAGCACCCTGCTCCACGAGCAGTACAAGGCGGCCAACCCCGAGATGAACATCATCTGCTGCGTGGACGACGCGCCCGAAAAGCAGGGCCGCTACATCATGGGCGTGCAGATCATGGGCACCACCGAGGATATCCCCGAGCTGGTGGAGCGCTGCGAAATTGAAACCATCCTGCTGGCCATCCCCACCATGGATGAGGACAACCGCCGTCGGGTGCTTTCCATCTGCAACCGCACCAAGTGCAACGTGAAGATATTGCCGGACATCGTCAAGATGATCACCGACGGCAAGGACCTGGCCAGCCGTATCCGCGACGTGAAGGTGGAGGACCTGCTGGGCCGCGACGAGGTGCAGCTTTCCAGCATTATCACCCAGTTCGTGGGCGGCAAGCGGATCATGGTCACCGGCGGCGGCGGGTCCATCGGCTCCGAGCTCTGCCGCCAGATCGCCAGCTGCAAGCCCGCAATGCTCATCATTGTGGACATCTACGAAAACAACGCCTACGCCATCCAGCAGGAGCTGCGCCGCAAATACGGCAGCGAGCTCAATCTGGAAGTGCTCATCGCCTCGGTGCGCGACTCCAAAAAGATGGACGCGCTCTTCGCCCGCCTGCGCCCGCAGGTGGTGTTCCACGCGGCGGCCCACAAGCATGTGCCGCTGATGGAGGACAGCCCCGAAGAGGCGGTGAAAAACAACGTTTTCGGCACCTACAACGTGGCCGTCTGCGCCGACAAATACCGCGCCGAGCGGTTCGTGCTCATCTCCACCGACAAGGCGGTGAACCCCACCAACGTGATGGGCGCCACCAAACGCCTGTGCGAGATGGTGGTACAGGCCATGGCCCGGCGCAGCAAGACCAGCTTTGCCGCGGTGCGCTTCGGCAACGTGCTGGGCTCCAACGGGTCGGTCATCCCCCTGTTCAAGGATCAGATCGCCGCAGGCGGCCCGGTCACCGTTACCCACCCGGACATCGTGCGCTATTTTATGACCATCTCCGAGGCGGTGAGCCTGGTGCTGGAAGCTGGAGCCATGGCCAGCGGCGGCGAGATCTTCGTGCTGGACATGGGCAAGCCCATGCGCATTCTGGACCTGGCCGAAAACCTCATCAAGCTTTCCGGCTTCATTCCTTACAAGGATATCCAGATCGTCTTTACCGGCCTGCGTCCCGGCGAAAAGCTCTATGAAGAGATGCTGATGGACGAAGAGGGCCTGCGCAAGACCGACAACCGCAAAATTTACATCGGTGCGCCGCTGAAGCTGAACAACCAGACCTTCTTCGACCATCTGATGGCTCTGAAGCAGATCGCCTACAGCAACAACAGCGAAAACTTGGTGCAGGCGCTCACCGACATGGTGCCCACCTTCCACCATCGGCGGGATGAACCTGGCATGGAGGAGGGCTGAAGAGATGTATAAACGCTTTTTCAAGCGCGCGCTGGACTTTGTGTGCAGCGGCCTGGCCATTTTGTGCCTCTCCCCGGTGCTGGCGGTCATCGCGGTGTGGGTCAAGGCCTCTTCGCCGGGGCCGGTGCTCTTTACCCAAAAGCGGGTAGGGAAGGGCAAGACCTTCTTTAAGATTTATAAGTTCCGCACCATGCGCACCGACACCCCCCACGACATGCCCACCCACATGCTGGAAAACCCCGACGCTTTTATCACCAGCGCGGGCCGTTTTCTGCGCCGCACCAGTCTGGATGAGCTGCCCCAGATCTTCAATATCTTCCTGGGGCAGATGAGCATTGTGGGCCCCCGGCCCGCTTTGTGGAATCAGGACGACCTGGTGGCCGAGCGGGACAAATACGGCGCCAACGACTGCGTGCCGGGCCTCACCGGCTACGCCCAGGTCCACGGACGGGACGAACTGCCCATCCCCGTGAAGGCCGAGCTGGACGGCTACTATGCCAAAAACCTCTCCTTTGCCCTGGACGTGAAAATCTTCTTCCGCACCATCGGCAGCGTGCTGCACCACGAGGGCGTTGTGGAAGGCAAGCAGGACACATGAAAACAAAAAAGAGCCGTGCTGGCCAGCACGGCTCTTTTTCTTTGGTCAGTCTTTTTCGTCGGGGGTGGCCAGCGCCCCCAGCACCAGCGCGTAAATGTCGCTTCCGTGCTCGATAAAGGCATTCTTGGCCATCTCGGCGGTCATGGCGTCGGGCAGCAGTACCTCCAGGCCGAACAGCTTGCTGCCCATCTCGGAGATGGAACAGCGCACCGCGTAGCCGTCGCCGGTCTTTTCCACTTCGGCTTTGTGCTGGGCAGCCTTGCGCGCCCATTGCTGGGCCCGCACCGCCGCGCGCACCGCGGCCTCCCGCACCGTGCGGGGCAAAAGGTCAATGCTCAGTTCGTCCGCTACCGCCAGGCCCTTGGGGGTGATGGCCCAGCCGCCCGCCTCGTCCACGGTGGCAAGCCCGTTTTCTTCCAGGTCCGCAAGGCCCGCGCTCAGCTCAAAATAGTTCACCAGCTGTTCGCCCAGCAGCGCCTGCTCGATCTCCGCGCGGGTGAGGGGCGCCATGGGGGCCACCGTCTTGATGAGATAGCACAGCAGGATGCGGACTTCGGTGTTCTCGGTCAGTCCGCCCGGTTTCACGCCAAAGGTAAAAGCACTTCCGGCCATCTTCTCACTTCCTCCTCGGGGTATTTCCAGGAATTATTATAGTGAAAATTTCCCGCTTTTACAAGGCCGCCGGACCAAAATCCGTCTCAATGCGCTTTTTGCTGCCCGGCGTGGAGTAGACCCAGTGCTCCAGCCGCCCCCCGGTGATGAAGTAGCGCGGGGCGAAGAACAGCGGCCCCGCCAGCTCCCGGTTCACAATGACCAGTTTTATCTTCATCTTTTCGGGCAGAATACTTTTGATGAAAACGCTCACCGGCTGGCCGGGGCGCAGGCCCTCGCAGCGCTCGGCCAGCCCCGCCAGGTTCGGAGCCAGCTCGATAAATACGCCGTAGCTCTCCACGCTGCGCACCAGCCCCACCACTGTCTCGCCGGCCCGAAAACGGTCGGCGTTTTCCTGCCAGGTGCCCAGCAGTTCCCGCAAAGTCAGCACGAGCCGCCCCTTTTCGTCCCGGCTTTTCACCGCGCAGGTCAGCGTCTGGCCCACCCCCACCCGGTCCGCCGGGCTCTGAATGCGGGAAACGGACATGCAGTCGATGGGCAGAAGCGCGCTGATACCGCAGCCCACATCGCAAAACGCCCCAAAGTTTTCCAGATGGGTCACCACACACTTCACCAGTTCGCCGGGCACAAGCGTGTCCAGATGATTTTTGCGGCAGGCCTCCTGAGCAAGCCGGCGGGAGAGAAGATACGCACCGCCGCCTTCTTCCGGCAGTGCGGTAATGCAAAAACAGGTGGGCCTGCCCACCCGGGTCAGCAGCGCCACGTCCCGCACCTCGCCCTGGGCGGCCCCGGCGGCGCACTCGTCT
>NHCFR05603__coassemble_363_pt1 | contig 39245 bp, 42 predicted proteins | sample NHCFR05603__metabat2_low_PE_044 | metagenome-assembled genome bin NHCFR05603 | reverse complement strand
ATGCCCCGGGCTGCCCCGCCCCCGCCCGGCGGACCCCGGAAGCCCCCTTCACGCGCCGCGGGCAAAAACGGGTGAAATCCGCCTTTTTTGTGATATTTCCGCCTTTGTCAATCGTATCTCTTTTTGATAAAATAAAGACAACACCGGTGCCCGCGTCCTTGCGGGAAAGGCGGCCATGGCCGCCGGAAAGGAGTCTTTATGTTCTCACCCATCCTTGTGCCCGAAGCCGCGGCCATCGCCGGGTGGCTCATCGCCCTGGCGCTGTTCGTCATCGTGGAAGCCGCCACCGTCAATCTGGTGAGTATCTGGTTCGCCGTGGGCGCGCTGGCCGGGCTCATCACCAGCCTGTTCACCAACAATTTGCTCTACCAGCTGCTGGTCTTTGCGCTGGTCAGCGCCGCGGCCCTGGCCGTCACCAAACCCCTGGTGGCCCGCATGCGCAGCCGCAAACCCGCCGCCGTGCTGGGCCTCGAGCGCAACATCGGCCGCCGCGCGGTGGTGGTGCAGCCGGTACGTCCCGGCGTGCCCGGCCGTGTGCGGCTGGACGGCGTGGACTGGACCGCTGTCTGCGACACAGCCCTGGAAGAGGGCGGCGAGTGTGTCGTCACCGCGGTGGAAAGCACCACCCTGCGGGTGGAACCGGCAAACCAGCCGGCCGCCGCCAAAGTCTGAACCCTGTCCCCCAAAATTTTAAAATAAGGAGGAATCGTTTATGCCCTTTTTGCTGTTCATCATCATCCCGCTGGTGCTCCTGGTCGTGATCCTGCTCATCAGCTGTATCTGCCTTGTGCCCCAGGCCACTGCCTACGTGATGGAGTGGCTGGGCGTCTACAACGCCACCTGGGAGGCCGGCCTGCACTTCCGGGTGCCCTTCCTCATGCGGGTGGCCAAAAAAGTCAGCCTGAAGGAGCAGGTGGTGGACTTCAAGCCCCAGCCTGTGATCACCCGCGACAACGTCACCATGCAGATCGACACGGTGGTGTTCTTCCAGGTCACCGACGCAAAACTCTTCACCTACGGTGTGGAGCGCCCCATGGCCGCCATCGAGAACCTCACCGCCACCACCCTGCGCAACATCATCGGTGAGATGGAGCTGGACCACACCCTCACCAGCCGCGACGTCATCAACACCAAGATCACCGCCATCCTGGACCAGGCCACCGACAAGTGGGGCATCAAGGTCAACCGGGTGGAGGTGAAGAACATCATCCCGCCCGCCGAGATCCAGGACGCCATGGAAAAGCAGATGAAAGCCGAGCGTCAGCGCCGCGAGGCCATCCTGCGGGCGGAGGGCGAAAAGCGCAGCGCCATTCTGGTGGCCGAGGGCGAAAAGGAGAGCGCCATCCTGCGTGCGGACGCGGTGCGCGAGCAGCGCATCCGCGAGGCCCAGGGCGAGGCCCAGGCCATCATGGAGGTGCAGAAGGCCCTGGCCGACTCCCTCAAGCTGCTGAACGAGGCCGCCCCCAGCGACCGTGTGCTGGCCCTGAAGGGGCTGGAGGCGCTGGAAAAGGTGGCCGACGGCAAAGCCACCAAGCTCATCATCCCCAGCGACATGCAGAATCTGGCGGGCCTTGTGACCTCCGTGAAGGAACTGCTCACCGAGGTCCCCGCCGAACAAAAGTGACGAAATGGGAGTGAACCTGTGAACGACACCGAACTCAAAGGCAGAGGCCTGCTCAAGGGCACCGGCCCCTTTTGCGCTTTTTGTGCAAGTTTCGGGCACGTCCGGGGCAGAGTATCGTTAAAAACATAACGGTAAATGCCTTGCGAAATGGCGGGCAATTGATTATAATAAGGACAGGTATGCAAATGCCCATGAGAACTTCAAAATCGAGAGGAGAAACAGACGATGGGTTTGGGTAAGAAGACCGTGGAAGAGATGGACGTGCGTGGCAAGCGGGTGCTTGTCCGCTGCGATTTCAACGTGCCGATGAAGGACGGCAAGATCACCAACGACAACCGCATCGTGGCGGCGCTGCCCACGATCAAGAAGCTGATCGAGAACGGCGGCAAGGTCATCCTGTGCAGCCACCTGGGCAAGCCCAAGAACGGCCCCGAGGAGAAGTTCAGCCTGGCCCCCGTGGCGGTGCGCCTCTCCGAGCTGCTGGGCAAGAACGTTGTGTTCGCCAATGACGACACCGTGGTGGGCGAGAACGCCAAGGCCGCTGTGGCTGCCATGAACGACGGCGATGTGGTGCTGCTGCAGAACACCCGCTTCCGCAAGGAGGAGACCAAGAACCTGCCTGAGTTCAGCCAGGATCTGGCCAGCATTGCCGACTGCTACGTGAACGACGCCTTCGGCAGCGCTCATCGCGCTCACTGCTCCACCGCCGGTGTGACCGACTACGTCAAGGACACCGCCGTGGGCTACCTGATGGAGAAAGAGATCCGCTACCTGGGCAACGCCGTGAACGATCCCGTGCGTCCCTTCACCGCCATCCTGGGCGGCGCCAAGGTCGCTGACAAGCTGAACGTCATCGCCAACCTCCTGGAGAAGGTGGACACCCTGATCATCGGCGGCGGCATGGCCTACACCTTCCTGGTTGCCAAGGGCTACGGCGTGGGCACCAGCCTGGTGGACGAAGAGAAGGTGGAGTACTGCAAGGAGATGATGGCCAAGGCCGAGGCCAAGGGCGTCAAGCTGCTGCTGCCTGTGGACACCGTCATCACCGCTGCTTTCCCTGACCCCATCGACGGGCCCGTGGACGTGCAGGTGGTTCCCTCCGATTCCATCCCCGCCGACATGATGGGCCTGGACATCGGCCCCAAGACCCGCGAGCTGTTTGCTGAGGCTGTCAAGGCCAGCAAGACCGTTGTGTGGAACGGCCCCATGGGCGTGTTCGAGAACCCGACCCTGGCCGCCGGCACCCTGGCTGTTGCCAAGGCCATGGCCGAGGCCGACGCCACCACCGTCATCGGCGGCGGCGACTCCGCGGCTGCCGTCATGCAGCTGGGCTACGCCGACAAGATGACCCACATCTCCACCGGCGGCGGCGCTTCCCTGGAGTACCTGGAGGGCAAGGAGTTGCCCGGCATCGCCTGCATCCAGAACGCCTGATTTCTGAGCCCATGCGCCTCAGCCGCCGCGGCGGCTGAGGCCTTTTGCGGCCAGCCAACAAACGATAAAAGTGAGGTAACACACCATGGATAAAGCCAACCGCAAGGCCGTCATCGCCGGCAACTGGAAGATGAACAAGACCGCCACCGAGGCCGCCGCTCTCATCGACGAGCTCATCCCCGCCGTGAAGGACGCGGGCTGCGAAGTGGTCATCTGCACCCCCTTCACCAGCCTGGTCACCGCCGTGGAGAAGACCAAGGGCACCAACATCCATGTGGGCGCCGAGAACGTCCACTTTGAGAAGAGCGGCGCCTTCACCGGCGAGATCAGCGCCGACATGCTGGTGGACCTGGGCGTGGAGTACGTCATCACCGGCCACTCCGAGCGCCGTCAGTACTTTGCCGAGACCGACGAGACCGTGAACAAGCGCACCCTGGCGGGGCTCGCCGCCGGCCTGAAGGTCATCGTCTGCGTGGGCGAGAACCTGACCCAGCGGGAGCAGGGCGTCACCGAGGAACTGGTGCGCATGCAGACCAAGATCGCCCTGCAGGGCGTGTCCGCTGAGGACATGAAGAACATCATCATCGCCTACGAGCCCGTGTGGGCCATCGGCACCGGCAAGACCGCCACCAGCGACCAGGCCCAGGAGGTCTGCGCTGCCATCCGCAAGGTGCTGGCTGAGCTCTACGGCGAGGCCGTGGCCAAGGCCACCACCGTGCAGTACGGCGGCAGCATGAACGCCGGCAACGCCGACGAGCTGCTCTCCAAGCCCGACGTGGACGGCGGCCTGATCGGCGGCGCCTCCCTGAAGGCGGACGCCTTCGCGGCCATCGTTGCCGCTGCCGGCAAGTAAAAACCAACCGCGGCGCGCCGGCAGCCCCGGCGCGCCCTTTTTCAAAAGGAGATATCGTTTATGTCGAAAAAACCCCTGCTGCTTTGCATTCTGGACGGCTTCGGCTGGGTGCCGGGCGAAGTGAAGGGCAACGCCATCGTTGCCGCCAACACCCCGAACCTCGACAAGCTGTTCGCCACCTGCCCCTACACCACCATCGGCGCCTCCGGCATGGACGTGGGCCTGCCCGACGGCCAGATGGGCAACAGCGAAGTGGGCCACACCAACATCGGCGCCGGCCGTATCGTCTACCAGGAGCTCACCCGTATCACCAAGGCCATCCAGGATGGTTCCATCCGTGACAACGCCGCCATCCGCAGCTGCATGGAGGCCGCTGTGAAGAACGGCAAAGCCCTGCACCTGATGGGCCTGCTGAGCGCCGGCGGCGTCCACAGCCACATCCAGCACCTGTTCGGCCTGCTGGACATGGCCAAGGACCTGGGCGTGAAGGAGCTGTACGTCCACGCCATCATGGACGGCCGCGACGTGCCGCCCGATTCCGGCAAGGGCTACATCGCCCAGCTGCAGGACAAGCTCAATGAGCTGGGCGTGGGCAAAATCGCCACCATCACCGGCCGTTACTACGCCATGGACCGCGACAACCGCTGGGACCGCGTGGAGAAGGCCTACGCCGCCTTCGTTTACGGCGAGGGCGTCAAGGGCGAGCCGCTGCAGGTGATGGAGAACAGCTACGCCGAGGGCGTGACCGACGAGTTCGTGGTGCCCGCCGTGACCTGCGAGGGCGGCCGCGTTTGTGAGGGCGACAGTGTCATCTTCTTCAACTTCCGCCCCGACCGCGCCCGTGAGATCACCCGCACCTTCGTGGACGACGCCTTCACCGGCTTCGAGCGCCGGAACGGCCGTTTTGCGGTGAACTACGTCTGCTTCACCCAGTACGACGCCACCATGCCCAACGTGGAGGTGGCCTTCAAGCCCCAGAGCCTGGACAACGTGATGGGCGCCTACCTTGCCGCCTGCGGCAAGACCCAGCTGCGCATTGCCGAGACCGAGAAGTATGCCCATGTGACCTTCTTCTTCAACGGCGGCGTGGAGGCTCCCTTCGAGGGCGAGGACCGCGCCCTCATCCCCAGCCCCAAGGTGGCCACCTATGACCTGAAGCCCGAGATGAGCGCCTACGAAGTGGCCGACGAGTGCGTCAAGCGCATTGAGAGCGGCAAGTACGACGTCATCATCCTGAACTTCGCCAACTGCGACATGGTGGGCCACACCGGCGTGTTCGAGGCCGCCGTGAAGGCCGTGGAGGCCGTGGACGAGTGCGCCGGCAAGGTGATCGGCGCGGTGCTGGCCGCCGGCGGCCAGGTGCTGCTCACCGCCGACCACGGCAACGCCGACCGCATGTACGATGTGGACGGCTCTCCCTTCACCGCCCACACCACCAACCCGGTGCCCTTCCTGGTGGCCGGCGCGGGGGATGTGAAGCTGCGCCAGGGCGGCGTGCTGGCGGACATCGCTCCCACCATGCTCAAACTCCTGGGCCTGGACCAACCCGCCGAGATGACCGGCAAGAGCATTATCGAGTGATAAGACCCGCAGGCCGGGCCGCGCCCTTGTTTCAGGGGCCCGGTCCGGCCTGTATTTTTTTGAAAGCAGGAGGCGGGGAAATGACCGAAGAGGAAAAGATCGGCGCCGGCATTCTCTTTTATCCCGACGGGCCGGAGCTGGCTGCCATCAAGCGCAGGACCCACGATCTGAATGTGGATTACAACATGACCCACGAGGGTGAGACGGAAAAGCGGCAGGCCATCCTCCGCCAGATCCTGGGCCAGATGGGCGAGGGTGTGTTCATCCAGGGGCCCATCGCCTTTCACTACGGCAAGCACACCCGTATCGGCAAAAACGTCTTTGCCAATTTCAATTTCACCGTCCAGGACGACGCGGAAGTCACCATCGGTGACAACTGCTGTTTTGGCCCTGGCGTGACCATCGTCACGCCTCTGCACCCCATGGTGGCAGGCGAGCGCCGGGCCATGCTCACCGCCGCCGGCGAAAAGCGCCGCCTTTGCTGGGCAAAGCCGGTGCACATCGGCAGCGACTGCTGGTTCGGGGCGAACGTCACCGTCTGCCCCGGCGTGACCGTCGGGGACGGCTGCGTCATCGGCGCGGGTGCGGTGGTCACAAAGGATATCCCCGCCGGCAGCTTCGCGGCGGGCGTGCCCGCCCGGGTCATCCGCCCCATCACCGAGGCGAACAGCATGCGCTATAAGCCGGACATTTTGGCGGACAATTCCATCATCGAAGAGTGAACCAGCGGCCTCTTCCCGGTTTTGGGAAGGGGCCGCTGGTTTTTTACGTTTTCTTCAGTTTTGGCGGTGCAGCAGCAGGAGGCGCTGGTCGGTGCCCTCCTCAAAACGGCTCTCGCCGGTGGGGGCAAACCCGTGAACAGAATAAAAACGCCGCGCACTTTCGTTCGCTTCCAGCGCCCAGAGATGGTCGGCCTCAAAGTGGGTCACGGCGAATCTCAGCAGCGCCGCGCCCACGCCCCTGCCCTGAAAGCAGGGGTCCACAAAGAGCTTTTCTACCTCCCGGCCCTGAATGCGCACGAAGCCCCGCAGCACCCCGTCGTCCCAGACAAAGGTGCGGGCGAGCGCATCCCGGCTTTCCGCAAGCTGCTGGGCCAGAGACACCACCTGCATCTCGCAGAAGGAATACTGCTCGTCCTTGAAAATGGGGAAGAAGTTCAGCCGGTTGTTGAATACCAGTATCTCCGCGATACGCCCAGCATCCTGCGCCGTGGCGGGACGGATGAAGGACGCAGATGTGCTTTGCTCCATGGAAACTTCCCTTCTTATAGAAAACGCCGGACGGGAAAAGTATCGTCCGGCGGCATGTGTGTTCAGAATTTCGCCAGCAGCTGCGCGTTGTCCTCCCGGTCGAAGGTCATGGCGCTGATGTGGTCCAGATAGATGAGGGCCAGCCGCTTGCCGGTGTCCTCGCTGAAGCTCTCCTCCAGGTCGGGCATCTCCGCGAAGGCGGCGGCGTAGGCCTCGGCGCTGGTGTCAAAGTTCACCGTGCCGCGGATGCGGATCCAGTCGTTCTCGCCCAAAGCGGCGGTCAGCTCCAGGTTGGTGTTGTCCAGCAGCTGCTTGTAGGCTTCCTTGTGCTTGCCCATGGCAATGTAGAAGCGGTCGTTCCAGACCATGTAGTGGTTGATGGGCCGCACCCGGGGCAGATAGCCCTCCACCGTGGCCAGATACAACACCGGCCGGCCTTCCAGTACCTTTTTCAGTTCTTCCATCTTCCCTCGCTCCTTACCCACTCAAATGTTTGCTGTGCCGGTGAAGGCGGTGCGGGCGGGGCCGGTCATCAGCACCCGCCAGTCGCTGCCCACCCGGATGGTGAGCGTGCCGCCCAAAAGCTCCACCTGCACATCCTCGTCGGGGCGGCAAAGCCCCTCGGCCACACAGGCCGCAACGCTGGCGCTGGCGCCGGTGCCGCAGGCCAGCGTCTCGCCGCTGCCCCGTTCCCACACCCGCATTTTCAGCCGGTTCGGCCCCAGCACCTGGATGAACTCGGTGTTCACCCCTTCGGGGAACGCCATGTGGTGTTCAAACCCCGGGCCGATCTTCTGAAGATCCACCCCGGCCACGTCCGGCACCCGCGTCACGCAGTGGGGGTTGCCCACCGACACGCAGGTCACCGGCCAGGCGCGGCCGCCCACCATCAGTTCCTTTTGGATGGCAGGCCCGTCGCCAAAGCCCTGGGCGGGCAGATCGGCGGGGACAAAGCTGGCCTTGCCCATCTCCACCTGCCACATCCCGTCGCCCATGCGCCGCAGCGTTTTCACGCCCGCGCGGGTCTCCACCTTCGCCTCATCCGTCACAAGGCCGTGCTCAAACAGCCACTGTGCCACACATCGAATGCCGTTGCCGCACATGGAGCCTTCGCTGCCGTCGGCGTTGAACATCCGCATTTTCGCGTCGGCCACGTCGCTGTGGCAGATACAGATCAGCCCGTCCGCCCCCACGGCAAAGTGCCGGGGGCTCAGGGCCACCGCAGCGGCCGCCGGGTCAAAAAAGAGGCCGGCAAGGCAGTCTACATAGATGTAGTCGTTGCCGCAGCCTTCCATTTTGGTGAAATTCAAAACCACCGCAAACTCCCCCCTCCGGGGCGGAAAAGGGCGCATTCTGCCCGCCGCCCGCGCTTTGATTTTATTATAGCGTCAAACCCCGGTCAGCACAAGGAAAACCGCCAAAAAACTTGCCCGAGACCCTTGACAACCCCTCATAGATAGGCTATAAAATGATATAGTATAAACACACCGCTATAGCGGGGCAACAAAAAGGGAGTTATAACGATTATGGATACTTTTGAACGCATCCGTGAGCTCTTGGCCGAACAGCTGGACATCGACGAGGACAAGATCACCATGGACAGCGATATCCTTGAGGATTTTGAGGCCGACAGCCTGGACGTGGTTGACATGGTCATGACTCTGGAGGACGAGTTCGGCGTGGAAGTGCCCGACGAGCAGATCGAGAATTTCCACACCGTTGGGGACGTCGTGCGCTACGTCGAGGAGAACAGCTGAAGCAGCAATCGCTGTGATCGCGCCCCTGCAGCAAGTGCGGGGGCGTGTTTTTTACTAAACCGAACAGGAAGGAACGGCGCAAATGAGCGAACAGAAGAAGAAACTGGTGGAGGCCATCACCCCCATCAACGAGGATTTTGCCCAGTGGTACACCGACGTGTGCCTCAAGGCGGAGCTGGTGGACTATTCCAGCGTGAAGGGCTGCATGATCCTGCGCCCCTACGGCTACGCCATCTGGGAGAACATCACCCACATCCTGGACGGCATGTTCAAGGCCACCGGCCATGAGAACGTGGCCATGCCCATCTTCATCCCCGAGAGCCTGCTCCAGAAGGAGAAGGACCACGTGGAGGGCTTTGCCCCCGAGGTGGCCTGGGTCACCCACGGCGGCCTGGACCAGCTGGAAGAGCGCCTGTGCGTGCGCCCCACCAGCGAGACGCTGTTCTGCGACCACTTCGCCCATGTGCTGCACTCCTGGCGTGACCTGCCCATGAAGTATAACCAGTGGTGCAGCGTGGTGCGCTGGGAAAAGACCACCCGTCCCTTCCTGCGCAGCCGCGAGTTCTGGTGGCAGGAGGGCCACACCATCCACGAGACCGCCCAGGAGGCCATCGAGGAGACCGAGCAGCAGCTGAACACCTACGCCGAGCTGTGCGAGAAGTACCTGATGATCCCCGTGGTGAAGGGCAAGAAGACCGACAAGGAGAAGTTCGCCGGCGCGGAGGCCACCTACACCATCGAGGCCATGATGCACGACGGCAAGGCCCTGCAGAGCGGCACCAGCCACTACTTCGGCGACGGTTTCTCCCGCGCCTTTGACGTGCAGTTCACCGGCCGCGACAACCAGCTGCAGTATCCCCATCAGACCAGCTGGGGCGTGTCCACCCGCCTGGTGGGCGCCATCATCATGACCCACGGCGACGACGAGGGCCTCATCCTGCCCCCGGCCATCGCCCCCTTCCAGGTGGTCATCGTTCCGGTGGCCGCCCACAAGCCCGGCGTCACCGAGAAGGCCGAGGAGCTGGCCAAGCGCCTGTCCAAGTTCTGCCGCGTCAAGCTGGACAACTCCGACAACAGCCCCGGCTGGAAGTTCAGCCAATGGGAGATGAAGGGCGTGCCCCTGCGCCTGGAGATCGGCCCCAAGGACATCGAGAAGAACCAGTGCGTGCTGGTGCGCCGCGACAACCGGGAAAAGACCTTCGTCTGTCTGGACGAGCTGGAGACCGCCATTCCCGCCCAGCTGGAGGCCCTGGCCCAGAGCCTCTACGCCCGCGCCCTGGAGAACCGGGAGAACCGCACCTGGAGCGCCACCACTATGGACGAGGTGAAGGCCCTGGCCGAAGCGAACAACGGCTACATCAAGACCATGTGGTGCGGCGACCTTGCCTGCGAGGAGAAGATGAAGGAGGAGGCTGGCCTGTCCAGCCGGTGCATGCCCTTCGAGCAGGAGCACCTCTCCGACGTCTGCCCCGTCTGCGGCAAGCCCGCCAAGGTGATGGTCTACTGGGGCAAAGCCTACTAAAAACAAGAAAGAACGGTCCGGACGCAAACGCGCCCGGGCCGTTTTGGCAGCAAAAAGCCGCCGGGAAACTCCCGTTTCCCGGCGGCTCATCCTTATCTTTTGCGCCCTGCCTTATTCCAGCGGCACCACTTTCAAAAACACCGCCTGCACCTTGGGGCTGTAGTTCAGGTCCTTGTGATAGCGGCCGAACAGCCACTTTTTGTAGCGGGTGGTCTTCATCACCTGGTCAAAGAAGTTGTGCAGCCAGTTGGGCTGGCCCCGCATGAGCTGGGTGAATTCCAAGATCTGCAGCGGCGCGTCGTGGGTGAGGATGTAGTCCACCTCGCCGCCGGCGGCCTTCAGGCTCTCCACACAGTATTCCAGCTCGTCGCTGGTGGGCAGTTCCGCCCGCCACCAGTTCACGCCTTCTTCCCGGTCCTCTTTGTCCCAGCTCTCGGCGCCGCCGAAGCACAGCAGCTTTTTGCCCTCGATGTCCAGAACGCTGCCCCGCTGGATGTAGTAGAGATTGCCGCCGATGTGCCGCGCGCGGCCGCCCATGAAGTCCTCCACCGGGTAATCCCGCAAAAGGTCAAAGTTTTCGTGGCAGCCGTCGATGAACAAAAGCCGGTAGCGGCGCTTGGCCAGCCATTTGAGGTGCTTTTGCTCCGCCTTGTCGCCGGACCAGAGAAACCCAAAATCCCCCAGAACGATGAGCGTGTCGCCTTTCTTCAGCTTTTTGATGGTTTTGTCGGCAAAACGCTCGATGTCGCCGTGGAGATCGCCGGTCACATAAATCACGGGGGAACACACCTCTTTCACACAAAAAGCCTTTATAAGCGGGCTCAAAACTGCTATAATATATGAAATACCATCCGGGAGGGCAGGCGCTCGGCCGCCCGCCCCGGCGGGGTCATCTGTGTTTTATTGTAACGCCTTTAAAGGGAAAAGTCTATATGAAAAAAACCATCGCCTTTCTGCTGACCCTCGCGGTCATGGCCGGGCTGCTGGCCCTGCCTGCCTCTGCGGCGGGCTTCACACCGCCCTTTGATGTGGCTGCCCCCGGCGCCTATGTGGTCAACCTGGACACCAACATCATCGTTTACGAAAAAAACAGCGACCAGGTGCTGCCCACCGCCAGCACCGCCAAGGTGATGACCGCCATCCTGCTGCTGGAGCAGTATCAGGACCAGCTGGATTCCGTCACCGTGGCCATGCCCCGCTACATCCAGGACGAGCTGTATCTCAGCGGCATGCAGGTGGCGGACATCCGCCCCGGCGAGACCCACACCCTGCGCAACCTGCTCAACGCCATGCTGGTCTACAGCGGCGCCGACGCGGCCATGATCATTGCCGACTATGTGGGCGGCGGCAGCCAGGAGAACTTCGTCTACATGATGAACGCCAAGGCGAAGGAGATCGGCTGCACCGACACCCACTTTGTGGACGCGGTGGGCATGAGCATTGAGAACGTCACCACCGCCCGGGACCTCTACCTGATGTTCCGCTACGCCCTCAGCTTCGATACCTTCAAAGAGGTCATCGCCACCCAGAAGTACGACATGGGCGCCATGCCGCCCCGCTACTCGGAGGGCACCTACAACCTGTTCAACACCAACGTGATGATCCGGGAAGGCGCGGGCGCGGAGTTCTACCGCAGCTACTGCATGGGCGGCAAGACCGGCACCCTGGAGGACTGGTCCAATCTGGTGGCCTGGCACAACCAGGACGGCAAGAGCTACATCTCCGTGGTGCTCAACAGCCCCAACTCCTGCGACCAGATCGGCGTCAACTATCTGGACTCGAACGGCAACCCGAAGTACAACCCCGCCGCCTATGAGACGGGCCTGTTGATGGACTGGGTGTTCGAGAGTTTTGACATCCTGCCCGCCCTGGACAAGAACGAGCCCATCGAGCAGGTGCCGGTGAAATACTGCGCCGAGACCGACCGGCTGATGGTCTACCCGGCGGACGACCTGCTCACCATCCTGCCCGTGGGCTCGGACGAGAGCATTACCCAAAAGACCTTCCACCTGCCCGAGAGCGTGTCCGCCCCGGTGAAGCAGGGGGACGTGATCGGCACGGTGGACATCTCCCTCTCCGGCGAGGTCATCGGCACGGTGGAACTGCTGGCCGAGCGCGATCTGGACCGGAACATGGTGCTCTACACCTTGAGCAAGGTGGGCGAGTTCTTCGCCAGCCTCTACTTCAAGGTGCTGATGGTGCTCACCGGCGCCGCCGTGGCGGTGTATCTGGTGCTCTATTTCATCTCGCTGGCAAAGGGGCGCGGCTCCAAAAAGATCCGCCGCCGCTATTGATAGAATGGGAAAATGAGGGGGCAAAGGCTTATGCTGGATGTAAAACGCAATCTCACCACCATCATGGACTTCTACGAGCTGACCATGGCGGCGGGCTATCTGGAAGAGGGCTACGAGGAAAAGATCAGCGTCTTTGACATGTTCTTCCGCAAGATCCCCGACGGCGGCGGCTACGCCATCATGGCGGGTCTGGACACCTTCATCGAGGCGGTGGAGAACCTCAAGTTCACCGACCAGGACATCGAGTATCTGGCGGCCACCGGCGTGTTCAACGAGAAATTCCTGGACTATCTGCGCAACTTCACCCTGCACTGCAACATCTGGGCCATCCCCGAGGGCACGCCTATCTTCCCCCAGGAGCCCATCGTCACGGTGGAGGGCCCCTCCATCGAGTGCCAGCTGCTGGAAACGCTGCTGCTGGTCACCTTCAACCACCAGTGCCTGGTGGCCACCAAAGCGAACCGTATCGTGCGCAGCGCCCAAGGGCGTCCCGTGATGGAGTTCGGCGCGCGCCGGGCGCAAGGGTATGACGCGGCGGTCTACGGCGCCCGCGCCGCCTACATCGGCGGCTGTGCCTCCACCAGCTGCGTCATGGCCGCCCGGGACTTCGGCATTCCCGCCAGCGGCACCATGGCCCACAGCTGGGTGCAGATGTTTGACAGCGAGTACGAGGCTTTTGCCACCTACGCCCGCCTTTATCCCGACGGCTGCGTGCTGCTGGTGGATACTTACAACGTCACCAAGAGCGGCGTGCCCAACGCCATCAAGGTGTTTGACGAGATCCTCAAACCCCTGGGCAAGCGCCCCAAGGGCATTCGGATCGACTCCGGCGACATCGCCTACCTCTCCAAGAAGGCCCGCAAAATGCTGGATGAGGCCGGCTATGAGGACTGCCCCATCTGCGCCTCCAACAGCCTGGACGAATACATCGTGCGGGACCTCATCCTGCAGGAGGCGAAGATCGACAGCTTCGGCATTGGCGAGAACCTCATCACCGCCAAGAGCGACCCGGTGTTCGGCGGGGTCTACAAGCTGGCCGCGGTGAAGGAAGGGGAGACCTATATCCCCAAGATCAAGGTCAGCGAAAGCGTGGAAAAGATCACCCTGCCCTGCCTGAAAAAGGTGTGGCGTATCTACGACAACTACACCCGCAAGGCCATGGCGGACTATGTGGCGGTGTTCGACGAGGATGTGGACGAGCACGAGGAACTCACCCTCTTCGACCCCAACCAGACCTGGAAACAGCGCACCTACAAAAACTGCACGGTGAAGTGCCTCACCACCCCCATCTACCAGGAGGGCAAGCTGGTGTATGCCCGGCCCACGGTGACCGAGATCCGCACCTCCTGCGCCGAGCAGGTGGAGAACCTGTGGGAAGAAATGCGCCGCTTTGAGTACCCCCACCGGTACTATGTGGACTATTCCCGCAAATTGTGGGAGTGCCGCCAGGAACTTCTCACCCAGATCGCCCGCATGGGCCAGTAAAACCACATAAAACCACGTCACCCGGGGAACACTGTTCCCCGGGTGATTTTTTATGATCGAAAAAAGCGCGCTGTTTTGCCTGGGGGCGCTGGGCTACGGCTGTATCGAACTGGTCTGGCGGGGGCGCACCCACTGGACCATGCTGCTGGCGGGCGGTGTGTGCATGCTGGCTCTCTGGGCGCTCAACGAGCGGCTGGCCCGCTGGCCTCTGCTGGCCCGCTGTGCCGCGGGCGCTCTGGTCATCACCGGTGTGGAGCTGGCCTTCGGCGTTGTCTGCAACCTGCTGCTGGGCTGGCGCGTGTGGGACTACTCCCTGCTCTGGGGCAATCTCTGGGGCCAGATATGCCCTCTTTATTCCAGCCTGTGGTTCTTGCTGTGTGTTCCCATCTTCGGCAGCCTGAGCCTCTGCCGGGCCCGTCTGGACGCGCCTGCGGCCCCCGGCGGGGGACAGGAGGGGTAAAGGCCTGACCGTCCGCTTCGCGGCGCAGAGCGGCACCAGGGCGGCGCTCCGCCCCGTTTCTCCCGGTCTGCTGCCCGCTGAAAGTCGAGAAAGCCGCGGCACTGTCGCCGCGTAGTGCGCCTCGGAGCGAACACGCTGCACGGTGCGAGTGCAGCGTGTACGAAACGCCGCGTGCGGCGGCGGACAGGGGCGCGGCCCCACGCGCGGCCAAATTTGCCGAATCTCGTGCCGCCCGGACAATGGAAACAGCCCGCCTTCATAAAAAACTTCGCCCGGTCCATCCCCATCGCATGCAGCGTGGAGAGGGCCGGGCTTTGTATTCCTTTGTGCCTGCGCTTATGCCAGCTCCACCACCGCCGCCTGCCAGGGAGCGAGGATGAGAGCGTCGTCCGTCAGACCGGGCGCGCCGTCACTGCAAAGCAGCACCTCTTTGGTCGTGCCGGGCAGGTCCACCCGCTGGGGTTCGCCGCTCAGGTTGGAGGCTACGGCCAGGGTGCGCCCGCCGCCGGCGCGCACAAAGGCCGCCAGGCCGCTCTGGTCCTGGTGCAAGGGCTCAAAGCCGCCCCACACCAGCGCTTCTTTATACTTATCGTTTTTGCGAAGGCGAATCAACGATTTGTAAAACTCCAGCACCGAGCCTTCCACGCCCTGCTGGGCCGCCACGTTCACCTGGGTGTAGTTCGGGTTCACCGCCATCCAGGGCGTGCCGGTGGTGAAGCCGGCGGCGTGGTCCGCCGTCCACTGCACCGGGGTGCGGGCGTTGTCCCGGCTCCAGCGGGCCACCCGGGCCAGCGCCTCGTCGGGGGAAAAGCCCGCCGCCAGTGCGGCGGCGTATTCGCCCCGGGTGTTCACATCGTCCACCGCGTCGATGGAAGGGAACACCGTGTTGGTCATGCCCGCTTCCTGCCCCTGGTAGAGGAAGGGCAGGCCCGGAAGCAGCATTTGCACCGCAGCCAGCGCCTTCTTGGCCCGGGGGTCGCCGGAGGCCTCCTCGGGCAGGTAGCGGCTGACGCCCCGGGGCTCGTCGTGGTTCTCGATGATGTTGCTCAAAAAGCCCACGCCGTCTGCGGCACGGGCGCTGGCAAAGGCACAGTCCCGGTAGTTGTCCGGGCCGGGCTTTTTCGCGTCGTACCAGCCCTTGGGGCTGCCGCCCCAGCAGGCGGCGGCAAAGTCGAACATGCTGGAGAAAAAGCCGTTCTGCCCAATGAACAGCTGCAGTTCGGCGGGGTCGGTGTCGAACACTTCGCCCACGGTGAAGGCGTTGTGGGGGGCAAAGGCTTCGTCCCGCAGCTGGGCAAGATATCCGTGCAGCCGCCGGCGGGCAACCGGGTCCGCCAGCATTTTGCGGCAATCCGCCAGGCCGTCCGGCCGGTCGGGGGCATAGTCCTCAAGGACCGCAGGTTTGCCGATGTTCACGATGGCGTCCACCCGGAAGCCCGCCACGCCCTTGTCCAGCCACCAGTTCACCATCTCCACCACCTCGCGGCGCACCGCGGGGTTCTCCCAGTCCAGGTCGGGCTGCTTTTGGCAGAACAGGTGCAGGTAGTAAAGATCGTCCCGGCCGGGCACCGGGCTCCACACGCTGCCGCCGAAGTAGCTGCGCCAGTTGGTGGGCGGCGCGCCGTTCTTGCCCTTGCGGAAATAGAAATACTTCCCGTAGGGGCCCTCCGGGTCGGCCAGTGCCTGTTGGAACCAGGGGTGCTCGTCGGAGCAGTGGTTCACCACCAGGTCCATCACCACATACATGCCCCGGCGTTTTGTCTCCGCCAGCAGGCGCTCCATGTCCTCCATGGTGCCGAAGCGGGGGTCAATGTCCCGGTAGTCTGCAATGTCGTAGCCCTCGTCGGCCAGCGGGCTTTTGTACACCGGTGAGAGCCAGAGGATGTCCACCCCCAGCTCTTTGAGATAGTCCAGACGGCGGAGAATGCCGGGGATGTCCCCCACGCCGTCTCCGTTCGAATCCTGAAAGCTCTTGGGCCAGATCTGATAACAGACCTTATCCTGCCACCATTTCCGCTCCATGGCGCTGCCTCCCTTGCGGATGATTTTCACGCCCCATTATAGCATTTCTGCGCCCGCTTGCAAGCGAAAAGAGCGTTTCCGGGAAAAGGCTTGGGCAAAGGGAAACGCCATTCACAGCCCCGCTCAGCCTTGCGGGAGAGCTTTGCCCGGGCTGCGCATTTTTTCACGCAAAAAGCCGCCGCACCCGGTGGGTGCGGCGGCTTTGCAGATGCTCAAAGTAAGGAAAGAACTTACTTCAGTTCCACCTTGGCGCCAGCCTCTTCCAGCTTCTTCTTCATCTCGTCGGCGTCGGCCTTGGAAGCGCCCTCCTTCAGGGTCTTGGGAGCGTTGTCGACCAGGTCCTTGGCCTCCTTCAGGCCCAGACCGGTGATCTCCTTCACGGTCTTGATAACGGCCATCTTGTTGGCGCCAACCTCAGCCAGCACAACGTCGAACTCGGTCTTCTCCTCAGCAGCGGGAGCAGCAGCAGCGGCAGCGGGAGCGGCAGCGGCCACGGCGGAAACGCCGAACTCCTCGCAGTAGGTGTCGATGAGCTCTTTCAGCTCCAGAACGCTCAGCTCTTTGACAGCGTCAATGATCTTGGTGATTTTCTCAGAAGCCATTGTATTTACCTCCAATGTAGTTTTATTTTTGTTGCGGGCAGCGCCTTATGCGCTGGCCCTGTATGGTGCCGCGAAACGATCAGGCGGCAGGTTCCTCGCTCTTGTCCACATAAGCCTGCATGGCCACGGCCAGACCGCTGAGGGTGCTGGTGAGGGCGCCGGCGAACATGGAGAGCATGCCTTCCAGGCCGGGCAGCTTGGCGATCTCCTCCACGGAGGCCTTCTCCATCAGCTTGCCGTCCATATAGCCGGCCTTGACGGAGAACTTGTCCTTGGAAGCGTCGGCAAACTTGCACAGGATACGGGCGGCGGCAATGCGGTCCTCCTTGGCGATGGCCAGGGCGGTGGTGCCTTCCAGCACCTCGTTCATGCCTTCCAGCTCGGTGCCGCTGATGGCCAGACGCAGCATGGTGTTCTTCACGACGAAGTACTCCACGCCGGCCTCACGCAGCTCCTTGCGCAGCTTGGTGTCATCGGCCACGTTGATGCCTTTGTAGTCCACGACCACGCCGGCAACGGAATTGGCGATCTTCTCTTTCAGCTCGGCAACATAAGCCTGCTTGGCAGTCAAAATCTTCTCACTGGGCATTTCGGTTTCACCTCGTTTCAAGCGATAACATTCTTTCGTTCGCGAAAAAAAGCCCTTTTCCCGCGCAGCGAGAAAAGGGCATAAACATGCACAGTTACAGTGTTATGCGCGTTTCTCGGCAGGCGGGCGAAAGCCCTTTACGCTATGCATTGAGCACCTGCTGTCTTAAAAACAGCATTATTATTATAACGATGGTGCGGGGCGTTGTCAAGCTTTTTTTCAAAAAAGCTCAAAGCGCCCGAAAAAGGCCGGGGCTCAAAGCCCCGGCTCTTTGCAGCGGAAAGATCAGCCGCCGAACTTGGCGCCGTTCAGCTTGATGCCGGGGCCCATGGTGGTGGCCACGGTGGCGCTCTTGATATACTGGCCCTTGGCAGCGGCGGGCTTGGCCTTCACGATGGCGTCCATCACCACGCGCAGGTTGTCGCCCAGCTTCTCAGCGCCGAAGCTGGCCTTGCCCACGGGCACATGGATGATGTTCTGCTTGTCCAGGCGGTACTCGATCTTACCGGCCTTGGCTTCGGTAACAGCCTTGCCAATGTCGGGGGTCACGGTGCCGGCCTTGGGGTTGGGCATCAGGCCGCGGGGGCCCAGGATCTTACCCAGACGGCCAACCTGGCCCATCATGTCCGGGGTGGTGACCAGAACGTCGAAGTCAACAAAGCCTTCGTTCTGGATCTTGGCGATCAGGTCGGCGTCGCCCACCATCATCGCGCCCGCTTCCTCAGCGGCCTTGGCGGCGTCGCCCTTGCAGATGGCGATGACGCGCACGTTCTTGCCGGTGCCGTGAGGCAGCACAACGGCGCCGCGGACCTGCTGGTCGGCGTGACGGCTGTCGACGCCCAGGCGCACATGCAGCTCAACGGTCTCGTCGAACTTGGCCTTGGCGGTCTGGCAGCAGAGGGAAAGGGCCTCGTCGGCCTCGTAGAGCTTGGTGCGGTCGATCAGCTTGGCGCTGTCGACGTAGTGTTTACCGTGTTTCATAACTTTATCCTCCTGTGTGGTCTATCGGATCAATTTCCTCCCACGAATTCAGCCGGGGCAGATCACTCGGTGACGGTGACGCCCATGCTGCGGCAGGTGCCGGCGATCATGCTGATCGCGCTCTCCAGGTTGGCGGCGTTCAGGTCGGGCATCTTGGTCTTGGCGATCTCTTCCAGCTGAGCCTTGGTGATGGTAGCCACCTTGGTCTTGTTGGGAACGCCGGAACCGCTCTCGATGCCGCAGGCCTTCTTGATCAGGACCGGAGCCGGAGGGGTCTTGGTGATAAAGCTGAAGGAACGGTCGGCGTACACGGTGATGACCACCGGGATGATGTAGCCCATGTCCTTCTGGGTGCGCTCATTGAATTCCTTGGTGAACGCCATGATGTTCACGCCGTGCTGGCCAAGCGCGGGGCCGACAGGGGGGGCCGGAGTCGCTTTGCCGGCCGGGATCTGCAACTTGATGTAACCAGTTACTTTTTGCGCCATTTTAATGCACCTCCAAAATTTGTGGTAAGATAGCGGGCCGAAAACCTCGGCCCTCCCACGGGCGCGGGGAATGCCGCACCCTATAAAAACCGCACATGGCGGCTCTTACCGGTGTTTTGCCCGCTTGTTCGGGCACGTTCGTCTTACAGGGGTTTTGCCTGGCCCAGTTCCAGTTCGACGGGAGTTTCGCGCCCGAACATGGAGACCTTGACCTTCACCTTCTGGGCCTGCAGGTCGATCTCGTCCACCACGCCCACGAAGCCCTCCAGGGGGCCCGCGGTGATCTGGACGTTGTCGCCCACCGCATAGTCCAGCGTAAGCTCGGCCTTGGTGTTCATGCCCAGCTTCTCCGCTTCCTCGTCGCTCAAGGGCTCAGGCTTGGACGAGGGGCCGACGAATCCGGTCACGCCGCGGCAGTTGCGCACGATGTACCAGCTCTCGTCGGTCATGACCATCTTCACCAGCACATAGCCGGGGAACAGTTTGCGCTCCACCAGCCGCTCTTTGCCGTCCTTCAGCTCGGGAACCATCTCCACCGGCACTTTGACCTCCTGGATGAGGTCCTGCAGGCGGCGGTTTTCCACGATGGTCTCAAGGTTGGTGGCCACTTTGTTTTCATAGCCGGAATAGGTATGCACCACATACCACAGTGCCTGTTCTGCCATTCGTGTTCGCTCCCCTCGTTTTGTGCTTGCTTGTTACAGGCTCCGGGCCAGCGCCAGCAGGCCGTCGCGGCCAAAGCCAAAGAGCAGGTCCAGCGCCAGCACCACGATGGCGGCGATGATGACCACCACGATGACCACGATGGTGTTGTTGATGATCTGCTTCTTGCTGGGCCACACGACCTTCTTCATCTCGCTGACGGTGTCGCGGAAGAATTTGCCGATGCCCTTGAACCAGTTCTTGACCTTCGAGAAGAAGCCGGGTTTCTTGCTGCTAGTCTCAGCCATGATGCTCCGCCTTTCTTACTTGGTCTCGCGATGGACAGTATGCTTTCTGCAGAAACGGCAATACTTCTTCATCTCGAGGCGGTCGGGGCTGTTCTTCTTGTTCTTCTTGGTGTTGTAGTTGCGCTGTTTGCACTCCGTGCAGGCAAGGGTGATTTTCACTCGCATTTGTCTTCGGCACCTCCATTTAACGGTTTGTTTAGCCTCCCTGACAGTTGCAGGTCGCACCCCAAAAATGGGCACAAAAAAATAAACCTGCAAAAGAGGTGATATCATCATATCACACCCTGACCTGCCCGTCAAGAGAAATTTCACCCGAAACGCCGAAAAAAAGCGGCGGCGGGGCGCGCGGAGGCAGTAGCGCACCGGGCATTTTTATGGTATTATTAGAATACTTATGGGCATATGCCCCAAAGGGCCCATTTTGCCCGAAGAGAGAAGGATAAAACGATGAAAAAACTGACTGTCGCGCTGCTGTTCGGCGGCGTTTCCAGCGAACACGATGTGAGCTGCATGTCGGCAAGGACCTTTGCCGACGGGCTGGACGCGGCCCGCTACGACGTGTACAAGATCGGCATTACCAAGGACGGCCGCTGGCTGTATTACCCCGGCCCCTCCGAAAAAATGCCCGAGGACCAGTGGCTGAACTGCCCCGGCAACGTCCCCTGCCTCATCAGCCCCGACCGGAGCTGCCACGGCATGCTGCTTTTTGAAGAGGGCGGCGTGCGCACCGTGCGCCTGGACGCGGCCATCCCGGTGCTCCACGGCAAAAACGGCGAGGACGGCACCATCCAGGGCCTGTTTGAGCTGGCGGGCATTCCCTATGTGGGGTGCGGCGTGCTGGCCAGCGCCGCCTGCATGGACAAGGCGGTGGCCAACATCCTGTTCGACGCGGCGGGCGTGCCCCACTGCCGGTGGGACTGGGCCGACCGCGCCGGCTGCGACGACTTCGACGCCCTGGCCGGCCGGCTGGAAGCAAAGCTGGGCTGGCCCATCTTTGTGAAACCCGCCAACGCGGGCAGCAGCGTGGGGATCAGCAAGGCGGAGGACCGCCCGGCCCTGAAAGCCGCCATCGCCACCGCCCTGGCCGAGGACGGCAAGGTGGTCTTTGAGCGCTTTGTCCAGGGCCAGGAGGTGGAGTGCGCGGTGATCGGCAACCGCTGCGCCGTGAGCACCCGCCCCGGCGAGATTTTGGCCAGCGAGGAGTTCTATACCTACGACGACAAATACGTGCTGGGCACCAGCCGCACCCTCATCCCCGCCCGCCTTTCGGAAGAGAAGCTGGACGAGGTGCGCGGCCTTGCGGAAAAGGCCTACGCCGCCCTGGGCTGCGAGGGTCTGGCCCGGTGCGACTTCTTTGTGGAAAAGGACGGCACCGTGCTCATCAACGAGATCAACACCATGCCCGGCTTCACCATCATCAGCATGTATCCCAAGCTGATGGAGGCGGCGGGCAAGCCCCTGGGCGCGCTGCTGGACGAACTGGTGGAACTGGCGCTGGCGCGCGCGGAGGGCAAGTGAGCCATGGATGAGCGTGCCATCGGCGTCTTTGATTCCGGCGCGGGCGGCCTCACCGCGGTGCGTCAGCTGCGGCGGCTTTTGCCCGGCGAGAAGATCGTCTACTTCGGCGACACCGGCCGCGTGCCCTACGGCACCCGCAGCCCCTCGGCCATCTTTCAGTACGCCAGACAGGACATCGCGTTCCTGCTCTCGAAAAACGTCAAGTTCCTGCTGGCGGCCTGCGGCACGGTGAGCAGCATTCTGCCCGCCGACTACACCGCCGCCCTGCCCGTGCCCTTTGCCGGCGTGGTGGACGCTGCGTCCGCCGCCGCCGCTTCGGCCACCAAAAACGGGCGGATCGGCGTCATCGGCACCAGCGCCACCATCCGCACCGGCAGCTACGAGCAGCGGCTGCACAACGCGGACGGGAGCTTCCAGGTCTTTAAAAAGGCCTGCCCCATGTTCGTGCCGCTGGTGGAAAACGGCTATGTGGCCCCGGACGACCCCATCACTGCCGCCATCGCGGAGCAGTATCTCACGCCGCTGCGCCAGGAAGGGGTGGACACCCTCATCCTGGGCTGCACCCACTACCCCCTCATCGCCCCGGCCATCGCCAAGGTGATGGGCCCGGAGGTGACCCTCATCGACGCGGGGCGGGAGGGCGCGCTGCTGGCCCGCCGGCGTCTGACCGAGCTGGGTCTGCTGGCCCCCGAGGGCAGCGTGGGCGGCGCGGAGTATTATGTGAGCGACGAGCCCGTGGGCTTTGAACCTTTCATCCGGCTGTTTGTGGGCGCTGATGACGGCCCCGTGACCCGGGTGGCCATCGACAACTACTGACCGGGGCCGGCGGCCCCGTACCCAAGGAGGAAAAAAGCCCATGAACGAGGATTTTCTGATCCGTATCGACGGGCGCATGGAACAGGGCGATGAATCGGATTCGGTACAGCTGATGACCCGGGGCTGCTTTGTGCGCCGGGGCGGCAGCTTTTTCATCACGTATAAGGAGTCGGAGACCACCGGCTACGAGGGCTGCACCACCACCGTGAAGGTGGCCAAAGACGAGAGCAAGGTCTCCATGACCCGCTTTGGCCCGGCGGCCGGGCAGCTGGTGGTGGAAAAGGGGATCCGCCACCTGTGCCACTACGACACCGGCTACGGCGCCATGACCCTGGGCGTGGCGGCGGACGAGATCCACAGCCGCCTCACCGACGAGGGGGGCGAGGTGGAGTTCAGCTACACCCTGGACGCCGACCAGAACACCATCCTCAGCCGCAACCTGGTGAAGATCAGCGTCAAGCGCACCGGGCCTGTCACCTGAGGCCATATATATCCTTATTATATAAAGAAGGCTTCGCCGGCAGCGGCGGAGCCTTCTTCTTGTGTCGAAGGGGTGTGCAAACACCGGCGTATCTGATATAGTTAAGGTGTGAAGTATCCGGCACGCCGGGGGAAACGGAGGAAGGAACCATGAAAGCGCTGAAAAGTCTTGCGCCCTATCTGCTCATCGCGGCCCTGATGGGGGTGGCGGGAGCCTGCAATGCCAACGCCAAAGAACTGTTGTTCAGCAACATAGAGCTCCGCCGGCTGGGGATGTTCCTGGCTCCGCTTTTGGTCACGCTGACGGGCTTTGTGGTGGGACGGGCCATGCGCCTGTCCGGCCCATGGCCCCGTTGGCGGGTGATATTGGACGGGGTGCTGATCCTCGTTCTGTTCCTGGCGGGGAACAGCGCGATGACCATGACCCTGTTTGGCTGGTCGGATGTGCTGTGGCGGCTCACCGCCCTCGCCGGCCAGGCTGGACTGGAGAATGTCTGCGCCCTGTTCGCCGGAATTCTGCTGGGGCGGCTGACCCTTCTGATCGGCCGCCGCGGCGGGGCGGATACAACGAAATAAAGGGAAGGAACGGGGGAAGGAACCATGAAAGTGCTGAAAAGCCTTGTGCCCTATCTGCTCATCGCGGCCATGATGTGGCTGCTGTGGCTGTGCAACAGCAACGCCGACCGTTTGCCCTTTGTGAACATGGACCTGTGGATGGCGTTGTTCTACCTCGCCCCGCTTCTGTTTCTGCTCATGGGCGCCGTCGCGGGGCGGTGCATGGGTCTGCCCGGCTTTTATCCCTGGTGGCGGGCGGTGTTGGACGGGGCGCTGGCCGTCCTGCTGCTTTTGCTGGGATACGGACCGCTGACCCTCAGGATCTTCGGCCTCGGCAGGCTGGTGTTGTTCACCGAAACCCTCTTTGAAGGGGGCATGCGGGCGCCGTTTATGCTGTTCAGCGGCCTTCTGCTGGGGCGGCTGACCCTGCTGATCGGCCGCCGCCGCGGCGGGGAGGCTGCGCCTGAACAGAAGGAGGGCGCCGCGAAGGCGCTGAAAAGCCTTGTGCCCTATCTTCTTGTCGCCGTTTTGATGTGGCTGCTTTGGCTGAGCAACAGCAACGCCGACCGGCTGATATTTATGGTTGACGGGGCCTATCTGGCGGTGTTTTTGCTCACCCCTCTGCTGCCGCTGCTCATGGGCGTTATCGCGGGGCGGAGCGCACGCCTGCCCGCCGTTTATCCCTGGTGGCGCGCGGCGCTGGACGGGGCGCTGGCCGTTCTGCTGTTCCTGATGGGGCACAGCGGGCTGACCATCCATCTGTTCGGCCCGTTCGGCAAGCTGGGCGCGATCGCGGCCTCCGCCGCCAAGGGCGGCCTGCGGGTGCCGCTGGTGGTCTTTGCCGGCCTTCTGCTGGGGCGGCTGACCCTGCTGATCGGCCGCCGCCGCGCAAAAGAGACCGTATCGGAATAACAAAAAGCGCCGCCTGCTCATCCGAAAGCAGGCGGCGTTTTATACACTCCAACATTTACATCATAGCACAAATTTCCAAGGGTTTCAAGGCAACAATCGAACAAATCTTGCACCATAAGTCTATGCACCATGCCAATATACAAACCATTTGGGGTATGATATAGTATAGACACACCAAGGAGAGAACACCAAGGTCTAGAAACCGGCGGGTAGGAAACGAAGAAACGTGGCCCCCGGGAAGGAAAGGAGCGCAGGACCATCATGGTAAAAGAAGAACCCAAGCAGTTTGGGCAGGGTGGGTCCTGCCGCTGACGATCCAGATCGCTCACAACACCAAAAGATGCTTTCTTTTTCAGAAGACCACAGACAGAGCGGTTTATCTGACACACGATCGTTCAAATAGCGTACAGGGCCCACGACCTGCCGGCATGAATTTTTAGATAGATGAAGCCTGGAACAACGAATCGGCGCGCTTAGAAAAGCGCAAAAAACATTCGAACTTCCAAACCTTCCATCCGTTTAAAAACTCATTACCCGCAGGCGTTTTTTCTGTTAAGAAAAGCGGCCTGCACGTCGGATTATAGATAGCCTTGAACGTCCGCCGTGAGAGTGCGGATGTCTCATACACACACCGGTGTGAGAAGGGTCTGTAAAAAGACGACACTTCAAAAACACGGAGGTTTCAACTCCAATGTACTAGCCATGAAAGGGAACGTCCCCTTTTGAAAAGCACGAAGACCGAAAGCGGATACCAAGCGCGCGAAATGGCAAGATCGAGCCGGAAGCGTCCAGGTAAGGCAAAGCAGGAAGGTTTTCAATGGGGCCGATGGGCCGCATGAGAACATGCTTTGAGGAATGGAACAGCCAACGGCGGGAAATCAAGTTCCGAGTTTTGTTTTAAATCACCAGAAGATCGAAAGGCGCGGTTGACAGCAAGTTTTGATCCAATGGAACCCAAACAGGACCCCGATTTTATCCACAAGGCAAACTGAGAAAACGCCTTTCGAAAAAACGTTGCACGAAAACCAAGAGAGGGATACCCCAATGTGGTAACATCGTTTGCTCCAAACTGATGTGCAGGCGATGTGAAGCTACAAAGCCTGCATAAAAGAATTTCCAGATAGAAAGCGCGATGAACATGAAAAAAATTCTGTTTGAACGTTTGAAATCCAGGAAATGAGAGGGCAGACCAATGTACTGAATCGTTTCCCGGGGCGCCGTGTCCGGCGCCCCGGTTTTTTTGCGCGTTTTGGGAGCTGGCGGCCAGATCACTGGTTGTCCTCGTCCAGAAAGGGCTTGACCAGCCGCTCGAAAATGGCCTCCTCCCTCATCAGCGCCAGCCCCTGTGTCTCATCACCCAGTACCAGCAGCCGGTCGCCGGTGCTGATGTTGAAAATTTTGCGGGCGGCGGCCGGCAGAACGATCTGGCCTTTCTCCCCCACGGTGACCACGCCGAAGATGTGCTTGCCTCTTGGCGGCACGCCAAAGCCCTCCACGGTGCATTCGTAATTCACCAGGTCGTCCAGCGTCACGCCGAACACGTCCGCCAGTGCGGCGGCCCGCTCCAGATCAGGCATGGATTCGCCGCTTTCCCATTTGGAAAGGGTCTGGCGGGAGACGTTTACCTTTTCCGCCAATTCCTCCTGAGAAAGTCCGTTCAATTTTCGCAGCTGGCAGAGATTATCCCGAAACATGGTCTTTCTCCTTTCTCTTGCCCAAAACGCACCAGCGCAGCACCGGCGCTTTGGAGATAAGGGCGTTTAAACCGTACCCGCCGCCGAAGGCAGCCGCTGCTGCCAGCAGATAGCACACCGGGGCCGGCAGACACAAAAAGCGGTCCATCCCCCAGGCCGCGGCGGCCAGCGGCAGATAATGCAGAACATACAGTCCGAAGCTGCGCTTGCCCAGCCAGGCGGGCAGCGGGCCGGTCCTGTCGCCCCAGCGCTTCATACAAGCAAAGGCCGCCAGCACTGCCGCCCAGGCAAAGGCGATGGCCAGCGGACAGTTCACCGCCGGGGGAGCGGCATAGTTCTGCCCATACCAGCGCAGCGTGTAGGCTGCGCCCAGCGCCGCCGCCGCGGCACAGAAGGGCAGAGGATGGGCGGCAAGGCGCGCCACCACGGATTCGTGGGCAAAGACGAAATATCCCAGCAAAAAGGCGAAGGAGTAGATCCCAAAGCGGTAGATGACGACATAGGGCGTGTTCAGCACCTGCGCCGCGGCCCAAAGGGGCAGACCCAGCGCCACCAGGGAAAGGGGCCCCAGCCGCCCGCAGAGCCGGTAGAGACGGCCTGTTTCAAACCGGCGCAGCAACGCCAGCGCCATGGAAAAGATCCAAAGCATTTGGGCAAACCACAAAACACCGCAGCCGGACACCGCCATGATGAGCCAAAGCACCGGGGCAGGCAGCGCCGGCAGGGCGTCGAAGGCCCCGGCCAGAGCCATGTTGAAGTAACCCAGTATCCACTGAAAGACCAGCAGCCCCAACGTAGAGGGAACCAGCAGTTTTTCGGTGCGGCGGGCGGCAAAGGCTTTTGGGCCGCGCCGTTCCAGCTCCAGCCTGGCGCTGACGCCGGATACCACAAACAGCAGCACCATGAACCAGGGGTAGAGAAGATACTGCACTGCGTCCTGAGGCTGTGCCGGGGCGAAGGGCCCCACCACCCCGGCGGTGATGACGCCATTGTACATGTAGATAACGTGATAGAAAACCACCAGCAGAACGGTGGCCCAGCGGAGATTGTCCAGATAATGCCGGCGCATGCGTTCCCCGCCTTTGCAAAAGATTTTAACACATTTTATCACGGCCCGAAAGCCGCTTCCACCAACCAAATGTGACACAAAAACAGCCGACGTGTTAAAAATCGTGGCATGGGCCCGGCGGGTATGCCTCCCCGGGCATGCCCGCCGGGTTTTTCTTGACTTTGACACCCCCGCCCTTATAATTAAAGGTGTGTACGCCCTGCCCGCCCGCTGCGGTGCGGGCGGCTGTTTTTGCGCTGTGCGCTTTTTTCAAAAATCATTCCCGCCCGCGCCTCTGCCGCCGGGCGAAGGACCGTCAGAGAGGCAACGCCATGAACCAGACATCCGCCGCGCCCCACCCCGTGCTGGGGGTGCTGGGCGGCATTGGGCCGATGAGCACCGTTTATTTTTATGAGATGATCACCGCCCACACCAAGGCCGAAAAGGACCAGGACCATCTGGACATCGTCATCAGCAGCCGGGCCACCACCCCGGACCGCAGCGCCTACATCCTGGGCACCAGCAACGACGATCCCTTCTCGGTGATGGAGCGGGACGCCGAAATGCTGGTGCGCTACGGCGCCACCGTGCTGGCCATCCCCTGCAACACCGCCCACTATTTCTACGACCGGCTGCAGCGCAGCCTGCCGGTGCCGGTGCTGAACATGATCCAGCTCACTGTGCGCACCGCCAAGGCGGGCGGCTGCCAGAAGCTGGGCATTCTGGCCACCAGCGGCACGGTGGCCAGCTGCTCCTACCAGCGCATGTGCGCGGCGGAGGGCATTGGCTGCGCCGTGCCCGACGAGGCCGACCAGGCCACCCTGATGAACACCATCATCTACGGCCAGATCAAGAGCGGCAAGCCGGTGGACCTGGAGCTGTTCGGCCGCATTGCCGACGGCCTCAAGACCAAGGGCTGCCAGAAGGCGGTGCTGGGCTGCACCGAACTTAGCCTCATCAAGCGGGACTACGGCCTGGACGACTTCTTCATCGACAGCACCGAGGTGCTGGCCAAAGCCACCATCGAGGCATGCGGCAAGACCCCTGTGGGCTTTGACTTCTGAGCCTGAAAGGAGGCGCTCTCTGTGACCGAGCTGGAAAAGAACATGCAGCTGTTGCACACGGGTGATTTGTATATCTGCAACTCGCCGGAAATGTTCCGGCTGCAGATGGAATACAGGGCGCTTATCTGGCAGTACAACCAGATGGACCCCCGGGACATGGACGGCCACGCCGCCCTGCTGCCCCGCATTTTTGCGGAGGTGGGGGAGGGCTGCTTCATCGAAGCGCCCTTCTACGCCAACTGGGGGTGCTTCACCCACCTGGGCAAAAACGTCTACGCCAACTTTAACCTCACCCTCACCGACGACACCCACATCTACATCGGCGACGATGTGATGATCGGCCCCAACGTGACCATCGCGGCGGCGGGCCACCCTCTGCACCCGGCGCTGCGCAGCAAGGGGCTGCAGTACAATAAGCCCGTCACCATCGGCGCGGGCGCGTGGATCGGCGCGGGCAGTATCATCCTGCCCGGCGTGACCATTGGGGAGAACGCCGTCATCGGCGCGGGCAGCCTGGTCACCAAGGATATCCCGGCGGGCGTGCTCGCAGTGGGCAGCCCCTGCCGTGTGGTGCGCCCCATCGGCGAGGAGGACCGCCTGGCCTACGACCACGGCCGGCCCGTTCCGCCCGAATTCTTGTGATTCCGCGGCCGTTTCATTCGCGGCCGCGTTATGAAAGGAAGTAAGACCCATGAACGAGAAAAACACCTACTACATCACCACCCCCATCTACTACCCCAGCGACAAGCTGCACATCGGCCACAGCTACACCACCGTGGCCTGCGACGCGCTGGCCCGCTTCAAGCGGATGCAGGGCAAAAAGGTGATGTTCCTCACCGGCACCGACGAGCACGGCCAGAAAATTCAGGACAAGGCCGCGGCCGCGGGCGTGACCCCCAAGCAGTATGTGGACAACATCGTGGAGGGCGCGGGCGGCGTGAAGGACCTGTGGAAGCTGATGAACATCAGCTACGACCGGTTCATCCGCACCACCGACGACTACCACATCGCCAGCTGCCAGAAGATCTTCCAGAAGCTGTACGACCAGGGCGACATCTACAAGAGCGTCTACAAGGGCCATTACTGCAAGCCCTGCGAGAGCTTCTGGACCGACAGCCAGCTGAAGGACGGCAAGTGCCCCGACTGCGGCGGCGACGTCTACGAGGCCGAGGAGGAGGCTTACTTCTTCAAGACCGGCAAGTACGCCGACCGGCTGCTGAAATACTACGAGGATCACCCCGCCTTCATCCAGCCCGAGACCCGCAAGAACGAGATGATCGCCTTCATCAACCAGGGCCTGCAGGACACCTGTGTCTCCCGCACCTCGGTCTCCTGGGGCATTCCCGTTCCCTTTGACCCCAAGCACACCATGTATGTTTGGGTGGACGCGCTGAGCAACTACATCTCCGCCCTGGGCTACGGCAACGATCAGTATAACGACTACGACGCCTTCTGGCCCGCCGACCTGCACATGGTGGGCAAGGAGATTTTGCGCTTCCACACCATCCTCTGGCCCGCCATGCTGATGGCGCTGGACCTGCCCCTGCCCGAGCGGGTGTTCGGCCACGGCTGGCTCTTGCTGGACGGCGGCAAGATGAGCAAGTCCAAGGGCAACGTGGTGGACCCGGCGGTGCTCTGCGAGCGCTACAGCGTGGATGCCATCCGCTACTTCCTGCTGCGGGAGATCCCCTTCGGCAACGACGGCGTGTTCTCCAACGAGGCCCTCATCGCCCGTATCAACTCCGACCTGGCCAACGACCTGGGCAACCTGCTCAGCCGCACCGTGGCCATGGCGGAGAAGTACTTCGGCGGCACCCTGCCCGCTGCGCGTGCTGCCGGCGAGTTCGACGACGACCTCATCAAGACGGTGAGCGAAATGCCCGCCAAGGTGGCCGCCTGCATGGACGACCTGCTCATTCCCCAGGCCCTGCAGGAAGTGTTCAAGGCCATCCAGCGGGCCAACAAGTACATCGACGAGACCGCGCCCTGGGCCCTGGCCAAGGACGAGGCCAACCGTGACCGCCTGGCCATGGTGCTGTATAACCTGTGCGAGGCGCTGCGCTTCGCCACCGTGCTGCTGGCGCCCTTCCTGCCCGACACCGCCGACAAGATGGCCGAGCAGCTGGGCCTTTCCGCCGCTGACCGCGCCTGGGACGGCCTGCGCTTTGGCGGCAAGACGGACTACACCGTGCACAAGGGCGACGCCCTCTTCCCCCGTATCGACGCGGCGAAGGAGCTGGCGGAGCTGGCCGCGGCCCACGAGGCTCAGGTGAAGGCTGCCCAGGAGAAGGCTGCCGCTGCCGAAAAGGCCGCCGCTGCCGAAAAGGCCGCCGCGCCCGCCCCTGCCGCTGCCGAGAACATCGAGCACCAGCCGGAAGTCTCCTTCGACGACTTCTGCAAGGTGGAGCTGCGGGTGGCCCAGGTGCTCACCTGCGAGACCCTGCCCGAGAGCAAGAAGCTGCTGAAAATGACCCTGTTCGACGGCGAGCGTGAGCGCACCATCCTCTCCGGCATTGCCAAGTGGTACAAGCCGGAAGACCTCATCGGCCGCAAGGTGGGCATTGTGGCCAACCTGGCCCCCCGCCCGATGATGAAGGGCAAGTATGTGAGCGAGGGCATGGTGATGGCCGCCGATATGCCGGACGGCGGCGCTTCGGTGGTCTTTTTCCCCGATGACGTGCTGCCCGGCAGCGCCATCCACTGATGGCCGGCCCCATCTTCGACAGCCACGCCCACTACCTGAGCCACCAGTTCGACGGCGACCGCGAGGCCCTTTTGCAGAGCCTGCCCGCCGCCGGGGTGGCGGGGGTGGTGGAGTGCGCCACTGACTTTGCCACCAGCAAAGGCGCGCTGGAACTGGCCGCCGCGTGGCCCTTTGTGTGGGCGGCGCTGGGCATTCACCCGGAGAGTCTCATCGAAGAGGACGCCTCCACCAACACGCAGTTTTCCGGCGACTGGAAGGCGGAACTGGCCGCCATCGCCCCGCTGCTGGCGGAAAAGAAAGCGGTGGCGGTGGGGGAAATCGGCCTCGACTACCACTGGCCTGTCCCCAAGGATGCCCAGCTGGAACTGTTTGAGGCTCAGATACGCCTGGCGCTGGAGTTGGACAAGCCTGTCATCGTCCATGACCGGGAGGCCCACGCCGACACCTATGCGCTTTTGAAAAAGTACCGCCCCAAAGGGGTGCTCCACTGCTTTTCCGGCTCGGCAGAGGACGCCGCCTGGCTCACCGCGCAGGGGCTGTACATCGGCTTTGGCGGCGCAGCCACCTTCAAGGGGGCCAAGCGGGCGGTGAAAGCTGCCGCGGTGGTCCCCCCGGACAAGCTGCTGGTAGAGACCGACTGCCCCTACATGGCCCCCGAACCCTGCCGGGGCCGCCGGTGCGACTCCTCCCTCATCGCCCACACCGCCGCCTTCCTGGCCGGGGTGCGGGGGGAGGAGACCGAGCGCCTGCTGGAAACCACCTGCCAGAACGCCCGGGCCCTCTTTGGCCTCGGCTGAACCATTCCAAAACAAATTTTAAGGAGAGAATCACCCATGAAAGCACGTCTTCCCAAACGCCACGAGTATGTCATCAGCTTCCCCGAAGGCACCGACGCGGCCCGCAACGACGAGGCCTGGGACAAGCTGAACCAGATCCTGGAGGACTACAAGAAGGCCCACAACGGCAACAGCGTCTATGAGCCCACCTTCATCCAGGACACCGAGGAGCAGGTGAAGGCCCTGCAGGCGGAGTACGGCTTCGAGTACACCATCGAGGAAAAGTAAGTTCTGCAACAAAAGCGCCCCTTTCCATTGCGGAAAGGGGCGCTTTTTTATGTTGGATCTCAGTCGAACACATCCGCCATCACATGGCTGTTCAAAAACGCGGCAAAACGGTCGTATTCTTCCCGGTTGAGAGGGGCGGGGCTGCTCATCACCACCAGGTCGTGACCTGCCGCGTCCCGGCGGTAGGGCGGGTGCACATGGGCAAAGGGATTTGCGGCAAAGCCGCAGCGCTCGTAAAAGCCCTTTCTGCGGCGGGAAACTTCGTCCAGAGGCGGGTCGATCTCCAGGATGACCGGCTTGCCCTTGGCCTGCAACAGTTCCAGCGCCCGGCTGCCGAAGCCCATGCCCCGCAGCTGAGGCAGAACGCAGAAGTGCTCCACATAGAAATAGTCCGGCTGCTCCCAGTAGAGGATGAGCCCCGCAAAGGCGCCCTCCGCCCACAGCAGATCGAAGTGATAGGCTTCGTCCGCCAGAATGCGCCGCTGGGAGGCCGCCAGCCGCTGCTCGTGCCGGGGGAAGCTGATACCGTACAACTCCATGGCGGGGGCGAACAGCGGGCTTTCGGGGTCGGTGAGGCGTTTCAGTTCCACGGGCGGCACCTCACAGCAGCGTCTGGCCGTTGACTTCCAGCCGGAAGGAGAGCTGGAAATACTCCGCGGCTTTGCGGCACAGGAGCATGCGCTCCAGAAAAATTTCGAAATAGTCCATCACCGGGCAGACGGAGGTGTCCAGCTGAATGCGCAGGGTCAGGGTCTTCTGCTCCTTGTCCAGGTCCAGCTCCGAATGCTCCACCGCCCAGTTCACCCGGTCGTGGATGTCGAAGCGGATGGTGTCCCGGTTGCGCACCCGGCTGCGGCGCACGTCGGTCTTGTCCGCCAGGATGAGCGCCGCCGCCACCCCGTTCACCGGGAAGGCGGTGCCCTCGTCGTGGTTGCCGATGGCCGTCACCACCAGCGCGGTGTCGGCGGGAGGCATGCCCATCTTGTCCAGAATGCGGAAGGCCATCACCGCGCCGCTCTGGGCGTGGTCCACCCGGTTCACCAGGTTGCCGATGTCGTGCATGTAGCCGGCAATGCGGGCCAGCTCCACCTGACGCTCGTCCGCACCCAGCTGTTCCAACAGATGGCTGGCCACCGCCGCGCAGCGGGTCACATGAGCAAAGGAATGCTCGGTGTAGCCCAGGGCGATGAGCGAGGCGTCCGCCTGCTGGATGTAGGTGTTGATCTCGGCACTGTGGCGCACCATTTCATAGGTGACGGGCATGCTGGACATGGTTTCCTCCGTTTGATGTGGGTTACAGGGTGGGTTTGAAGGTGACGAACTGGCGCAGCGGGCTGCCGATCAGCGGGCGGCACCAATCCACAAAGGCGTCGGTGACGTCGCAGCCGTCGGCGCTGATGAACTCGTCGGGCATTTTGCGCTCGTGCAGCATGACCTGCTCCACCGGAATGAGGAAGGTCTCCACCTGATACACGGGGCCGGGCACACGGCGCAGGCCCACCATCACGCCGTTCTCACCGGCAAGGGCGGCACGGGCGGCTTCAGCGCCCGCCAGCACAGCCTCGTCCCGGTCGGTCTCGGACTGGAAGGCGATGGAGGCGCGGTTGCTGATACCCGGCTTTTCGCTGCGGGCCTTGACGCCCAGCTTCTGGATGACCAGGTTGGCCAGATGGGCGCTCACGTCGCCGTAGTACACCGAGCGGCCCACCTTGAAGATGGGAGGCACGATGGAGGAGCCGTCGGCGTTGCACAGGCCTTCGCTGGCCACCACGACCACGCCGCCCTTTTTGCGGTAAAGGTCGCCCACCTTCTCCAGGAACTCCTCCTCGTTGAAGGGGCGCTCGGGCAGGTAGATGAGGTCGGGGCCGTCGCCGTTGCCGGTGCGGGCCAGGGCGCTGGCGGCGGTGACCCAGCCGGCGTTGCGGCCCATGGCCTCGATGACGCACACATGGATGGGCAGGCTGCGCACATCCTGGCTGATCTCGCTGGTGATACCGGCGATGAACCGGGCCGCAGAGCCAAATCCGGGGGCATGGTCGGTCACGGCGATGTCGTTGTCCACGGTTTTGGGAATGCCCACCACCCGCACGTCCACGCCGGCGGCCACGCAGGCTTTGAACAGCTTGCCGCAGGCGTCCATGCTGCCGTTGCCGCCGTTGAACAGCACCCAGCGGATGTTGTGCTTGCGGCAAATCTCGGCCATGGCGGCGTAGTGCTCGGCTTCCAGCGCGTCGCGGCTGGTGCCGATGGCGGAGGCGGGGGTCTGCAGCAGAAGACGCAGCGTTTCCTCCGGCACGGCGGACAGGTCGCAGAAGTTCTCCTTCAGCATGCCGCCGGTGCCGCCCACCGCGCCCAGCACCTTTTCCACTTCCGGGTGCTTTTTGGCTTCGGTCACCGCGCCGTACAGCGAAGAGTTGATGACGGCGGTGGGCGCGCCGCCGTGAACGATCAGAAGGTTGCCTTGTTTCATGGTGGTCTTTCCTTTCTGTGTACCTTTTTATTATAGGCCCCGGCGAAGGGGATGTAAAACAAGAAGTTTGTAAAATCCGCGGCGAACGTTGCACAACCCGCCGGCGGCTGGTATAATATTTTTCACGCGGGCCCCGCGCCCGCCAGAGCAACTTAGGATTTTAGGCTCGCCGCCCTTTTTGAAAAAGGTGCGGTCACACCGTCGGGAACTGGCAGGGCCGGGCGGTCAAAATCTAACTGCCGGAGTGTGTAATCATGTCAACGAAAAAACTCGTCCGCTGCGGCCTTGTGGCCGCCCTCTACGTGGTGCTGTGCATGGCGCTGCAGCCCCTCTCCTTCGGCGCGGTGCAGATCCGCTTTGCCGAGGCGCTGGTGCTGCTGCCGGTGTTCGGCGCGGAGTACATCGCCGCCGCCGTGCTGGGCTGCTTTTTGTCGAACCTGCTGGGTTCGGTGCTGCCGGACGTCATCTTCGGCACCCTGGCCACCCTGCTGGCCTGCCTTGCAACTTACAAGCTGCGCAATTTCCGGGTGCAGGGCCTGGCCCTGCCCGCGGCAGTGCCGCCGGTTTTGTTCAACGCCCTCATCGTTGGGCCGGAAATCGCCATCTTTTTCTCCGACACGCCGGCCACTCTGCCGCTGATGGTCTGGAACGGCGTCACCGTCGCCCTGGGCGAAGTGGTGGCCTGCGGCGTGCTGGGCGTGGCGCTGGTGAAGCTGATCGAATTCAACCCCGCCCTGCGCAAACTGTTCACCGAGTGAATTTTTTCCGAAGGAGGTTTTGGCCATGAAGCCCCGCTGCCTGATCTGGGACTGGAACGGCACCCTGCTGGATGACCTTCAGCTGTGCCTCGGTCTGCTGAACGAGCTGCTGGAACAAAACGGCAGCCCCAACCGCTACGACCTGGCGGGCTATCGGGAGATCTTCGGATTCCCGGTGGTGGACTACTACCGGCGGGCGGGCTTGGACCTCTCAAAACGCAGCTTTGAATCGCTGGCGGCGGACTATGTGGCCCGCTACAATCCCGAAAGTTTTGCCTGCACTCTGTGCCCCGGCGCGGCCGGTACTCTGGCCGCACTGAAATCCGCCGGGGTGCGGCAGGTCATCCTCTCGGCCAGCGAACTGACGCTGCTGAAAGCCCAGACGGAGCATTTGGGCGTGGCGGGATACTTCGACGAACTGCTGGGCCAGACCGACTACTACGCCCACGGCAAACTGGCCGTCGGCAAAGAGTGGATGGCCCGCCAGAACTTTGACCCCGCCGAAGCGGTGCTGGTGGGGGACACCCTCCACGACGCGGAGGTGGCGGCGGGCCTTGGCGCAAAGTGCGTTCTCTGCGCCGCCGGACACCAGAGCCGGGAACGGCTTTTGACGGCGGGCGTGCCGGTCATCGGCACGCTGGCCGAGCTGCCGGCGCTGCTTGGCCTCTAAAAGCCCATTCTTATGATACCAGCCTTCGGGCAATAAAAAAAGGTGGAAATTTCCTCATACGGAAGTTCCACCTTTTTGTTGTTGAAAGAGGATCAAAGTTCAATGCGGTAGCGGCGGGTGACCCGGGGCTTGCCGTCGATGACGTCGTCCAGCTTGTCCAGCAGAACGCCGCCGTTCTTTTCGATCACCCGGGCGGAGCCGGTGTTGCCGTCGGCGCAGGTCAGCAGCACCCAGGAAAGGCCCAGCGTCTCCCGGGCGTAGTCCAGCGCGCCGGCCAGCAGCCGGGTGCCCAGCCCCTGCCCCCAGCGGTCCGCCCGCACGGCATAGCCGATGTGGCCGGCGAACCGCTCCAGCGCAGGGGTCAGCCGGTGACGGATGGAGACTTCGGCCAGAAACTCGTCCCCGTCCACCAGCCACAGGCTGGTGCAGGGCACATAGCCCGCCGGCAGGCCCCGCCCGGCGCGGTAGTCCTCAAACCGGGCAAACAGCCCGGCGGGGCAGGTTTCCGCGCCGCCGAAGAAGAAGGAGGGAGAAAGCCCCGCGCGGGCGTACCCCTCGATGGCCTGCCGGTAGGAGGCCTCACAGGCAGGGCAGGGAAGAATGAGTTCCATCGCATGTCACCTCACAGAAATGCCGTCTTTGAGGCAATTCTATCACCCGTGCCCCGCGCCCGCAAGCCCTTTACGCCACGAAGAAGAACACCGCGGCGAAGTGGCAGGCGCTGCCCGCCAGAATAAACAGATGGAACAGTTCATGGAAGCCCCAGCGCTCGCTCAGGTTGGGCCACTTGAGCATGTAGAGCACCGCCCCCAGCGAGTAGCACACCCCACCGGCAGCCACAAGGCCAAGGCAGGCCGCGGGCATGGCCGCAAAGGCGGGCAGGTCCACCACGATGGCCCAGCCCAGAGCCAGATACAAAAGGGTGCCCAGCCAGCGGGGCGCGTCCAGCCAGAGAAGCTTCAGCAGAATGCCCGCCGCCGCCATCGCCCACATGGCCCCCAGAAACACCGGCAGCTTGGCCGGGTCCATGAACTTGACGCACAGGGGAGTGTAGCTGCCGGCGATGAGCACATAGATCATGGCGTGGTCCAGCTTGCGCAGCCGCCGCACCTTGGCCGCCGCGCCCAGGGCGTAATGATAAATGCTGCTGGCGGAATAAAGCGCCACCAGAGACAAACCGAACAGCACCACCCCCGCCAGCACCGCGCCGCCGGCGCCGTTGTGCAGGCTGCGGGCCGCCAGGGCCAGCGTGCCCAGGGCGCTGGCCAGTGCTCCCCAGAAGTGGGTGTAGCTGCTCACGGGCTCCCGCCCTTTTTCAAAATACCGGCTCATAACGCCACCTCCAAAACCGCATAATATAGTTTTTAATATTATATGATATTATCATTATAGCCATATTGTTCCCCGCAAACAAGTCTTTCATTAAAATTCACAAAAAAGTTGCATTTGAAACGCCGGGCCGCAAAGGGCGGCCTGTGGACTGCCCGGCGGGCGGGGCAAAGCCGCCGTTTCGGCTCCACAGGCGGGTTTTCGACCCCGGGCGGCGTTGACAGGCCCCGGCTTTGTGATGTACTATATAAAATAGCGCACTGTGGGTTTGTGTGTGCAGATTACCGGGCAAAGGGCCGTTTTCGGCCCGCCCGTTCAGATTGAGAGTGATCCCCATGTCTTTGATCGACAAACTGTTCGGCTCCTTCTCCGACAAGGAGCTCAAGCGGATCCGCCCCATCGCCGACGCGGTGGTGGCCCTGGAGCCGGAGATGGCCGCAAAGACCGACGCCGAGCTGCAGGCCATGACCCCCGCTTTGAAGGAGCGGCTGGCCAAGGGCGAGAGCCTGGACGACATCCTGCCCACCGCCTTCGCCGTCTGCCGTGAGGCCAGCTGGCGTGTGCTGGGCATGAAGCACTTCCCGGTGCAGATCATGGGCGGCATCGTGCTGCACCGCGCCTGCATCGCGGAGATGAGCACCGGCGAAGGCAAGACCCTGGTGGCCACCCTGCCGGTCTACCTGAACGCCCTCACCGGCAAGGGCGTGCACGTGGTCACCGTGAACGACTATCTGGCCCGCCGCGACTCCGAGTGGATGGGCAAGCTCTACCGCTGGCTGGGCCTGTCGGTGGGCCTGATCGTTCAGGGCATTACCAACGAGCAGCGCCACGCCGCCTACAACGCCGACATCACCTACGGCACCAACAACGAGTTCGGCTTTGACTACCTGCGGGACAACATGGCCATCTACGCCCAGGAGCTGGTCCAGCGGGGCCACTCCTTCGCCATCGTGGACGAGGTGGACTCCATCCTCATCGACGAGGCCCGCACCCCCCTCATCATCAGCGGCAAGGGCGACGATTCCTCCAGCCTCTACCAGCAGGCGGACGCCTTCGCACGCACCCTGAAGATGAGCAAGGTGGTGGAGCTGGACGAGAAAGAGGACCAGGACGCCCAGGTGGACGGCGACTATGTGGTGGACGAAAAGCACAAGACCGCCACCCTCACCGAGAGCGGTATCAAAAAGGCCGAGGCCTACTTCCATGTGGAAAACCTGGCCGACGGCGCCAACATGACCCTGGCCCACCACATCAACCAGGCCATCAAGGCCCGGGGCGTGATGAAGCGGGACATCGACTACGTGGTGCGTGACGGCGAGGTCATCATCGTGGACGAGTTCACCGGCCGTCTGATGATCGGCCGCCGCTACAACGAGGGCCTGCACCAGGCCATCGAGGCGAAGGAAGGCGTGCAGGTGGCCGCCGAGAGCAAGACTCTGGCCACCATCACCTTCCAGAACTACTTCCGCATGTACGAAAAGCTCTCCGGCATGACCGGTACCGCCAGCACCGAGGCGGACGAGTTCAGCGAAATTTACGGCCTGAACATCGTCACCGTGCCCACCAACAAGCCCTGCCAGCGCAAAGACCTGGCGGACAGCGTCTACAAGACCGTTGCCGGCAAGTACGACGCGGTGGTGCAGCAGGTGCTGGAATGTCACGCCAAGGGCCAGCCCGTGCTGGTGGGCACCGTGAGCATTGAAAAGAGCGAGACGCTGAGCAAGCTGCTGAGCCGCAAGGGCGTCAAGCACAACGTGCTGAACGCCAAGAACCACGAGAAGGAAGCCGAGATCGTGGCCCAGGCCGGCAAGTTCGGCGCCGTCACCGTGGCCACCAACATGGCCGGCCGCGGTACCGACATCATGCTGGGCGGCAACGCCGAGTTCCTGGCCAAGAACGACCTCCGGAAGGCCGGCCTCACCGACGACCTCATCGCCGAGGCCACCGGCTTCGCCGAGACCGACAACCAGGACATCCTGAACGCCCGGAAGATGTTCTCCGAGGCCGAGGCCAAGTACAAGGCCGAGATCAAGCCCGAGGCCGACAAGGTCCGGGCCGTGGGCGGCCTCTTCATTCTGGGCACCGAGCGTCACGAGTCCCGCCGCATCGACAACCAGCTGCGGGGCCGCGCCGGCCGTCAGGGCGACCCCGGCGAGAGCCGGTTCTACCTCTCCCTGGAGGACGACATCATGCGCCTCTTCGGCTCCGAGCGGGTCATGGGCATGATGGAGAAGCTGGGCGTGGACGAGGACACCCCCATCGACGCCAAGA
>NHCFR05603__coassemble_361_pt1 | contig 39569 bp, 38 predicted proteins | sample NHCFR05603__metabat2_low_PE_044 | metagenome-assembled genome bin NHCFR05603 | reverse complement strand
GCCACGGTGGCGAAGTTGTAGTCGCCCTCGATGGAGTGCTTCAAAGCGGAAGCCGCCACCGCGAACTCCACCGCCTGCTGGCTGGTGCGGCCCTCCAGCAGGGCGTGGATGAGGCCGCCGCCGAAGCTGTCGCCGCCGCCAATGCGGTCGATGATGTGCAGGTGGTACAGCTTGGAGAAGCAGTACTCGTTCGCCGCCACGTCGTAGAGCATGGCGCTCCAGTCGTTGTCGAAGGCGGACTTGCTCTCCCGCAGGGTGATGGCCACCTTCTCGAAGCCGAACTTCTCCGCCAGCTGACAGGCCACGGACTTGTAGCCCTCCTTGTTCAGCGCGCCGGCGGTGATGTCGGTGGCCTCCGCCTCAATGCCGAACACATCCTTGGCGTCCTCCTCGTTGGAGATACACACGTCCACATACTGGCACAGGCGGGTCATGGCGGCGCGGGCCTGCTCCCGGGTCCACAGCTTGCCCCGGTAGTTCAGATCGCAGCTGATCTTCACGCCGCGTGCCTTGGCGGCCTTGCAGGCCTCCTCACAGGCGGTGACCAGGTTCTCGCCCAGCGCCGGAGTGATACCGGTGAAGTGGAACCAGTCCACGCCCTCAAAGATGGCGTCCCAGTCAAAGTCGCTGGGGCTGCACTCCTGGATGGCGGAGTGGGCGCGGTCGTAAATGCAGACGCTGGGCCGCTGGGAAGCGCCCTTCTCGTTGAAGTAAATGCCCACGCGCTCGCCGCCCCGGACGATCTTGGTGGTGTCCACGCCGTAGCGGCGCAGGCTGTTCACCGCCGCCTGGCCGATGGCATGGGCGGGCAGCTTGGTCACGAACACGGCCTCGTCGCCGTAGTTGGCCAGCGACACGGCCACGTTGGCCTCGCCGCCGCCGAAGGTGAATTCCAGATGGTCCGCCTGCACGAACCGCTCGTAGTTGTAGGGCTGCAGCCGGATCATCAGCTCGCCAAAGGTTACGACCTTAGCCATTGCTCCGTACCTCCTTCACGATCTCCACGCTCTTCTTGCACAAATCAATGATCTCGTCCCACTTCTGGTTGTCGATGAGGTCGGCGGTGACCATGTAGGAGCCGCCGCAGGCGCAGATGGTGGAGCAGGAGAGATACTCCTTCAGGTTCTTCAGGGAAATGCCGCCGGTGGGCATGATCTTGAACATGGCGAAGGGCGCGGCCATGGCCTTGATCTTGGCAAGGCCGCCGGACTGCTCCGCCGGGAAGAACTTGAGCACTTCCAGGCCCAGCTTGAAGGCGGTGTGGTAGTCGGTGGGGGTGGTGCAGCCGGGGTAGACCGGCACGCCCTTGTCCTGGCAGTAGACCACGATGTCGGGGTCAAGGCCGGGGCAGACGATGAACTGCGCGCCCGCTTCCAGCGCCTCGTCCACCTGGGCGGTGGTGAGCACGGTGCCCGCGCCCACCAGCATGTCGGGCTGGGCCTCGCGCATGAGGCGGATGGCGGTGGCGGCGCCCGCCGCGCGGAAGGTCACCTCCGCCACGGGCAGCCCGCCCTCGCACAGGGCCGCGGCCAGCGCCGCCGCGTCCCGCTCGGGATGGTTCAGTTTGATGACCGGCACCACGCCGGTTTGGGCAATGCGCTGTGACACAGTATCCATGATGGGTCCCCTCTTTTTGTTTGCCCGTCGGGCAGGTGTTACTGAAGGCAGGTGCGGAGCACTTCCCGCAGAGCGTCCGGGTCGCCCTGGGCGGCCTTGCGCTCCCGGTCCCAGTTCAGGCCCCGGTACTTCTCGCAGGAAGGCGTGACGCGGATGTATTCCTCCATGTCGTCCAACATCTGCAGGCTCCACAGGCTGTCGTCGATCTGGGCGGTGGTGTACTGCCCGGTGCGCAGGGCGTGGAAGCCGAAATCGTCCTTGGCGTGGGTCTTGAACGCTTCTTCAATGGCGTATTCCGCCATGTGTGCGGGGATGAACAGCACGCCGCTGGGCGTGCCGAACACGATGTCGCCCGGCAGGCACACCGCCTGGTTGATACGGCAGGGGGTGTTGATACCCACCGCAACGCATTCCCGGATGGGCGTGGGGTCCATTCCCCGGTAGAACACCTGGGCGTTCTGGATCTTTTCCATCTGTTCGATGTCCCGCACACCGCCCCAGATGACCGCACCGCCGGTGCGGGTGCGGGCGGCGATGGCCGTGGTGAGGTTGCCGCCCACGAAGGTGCCGTTGTGGATCTTGTCGAACATGTCGGCCACCACCACGTCGCCTTCCACCAGATTGTCCACCACCCACTGGTTGCAGGTGCCGGCATAGCCCAGGCGGCTGCCCTCCTGCTTCACATAGCCGGCCAGGTCCGGCCGTGTGGGAACAAAGGTGCAGGTGACGGCGCGCCCCACCAGCTTTTTGCCGGGGTGCAGGGCCTTCATGTCCCCCGCGTACTGAAACTTGTACCCTGCTATGTAAAGAGGCAGCCAGATCTCCTCCAGCGTCATTCCCCGCAGGGTGTCCAGGACCGAATCGGGCACTCTGGGCCGGCCGTCCTCAAAGCGTTCCCCTTTCCATTGCGCGGTCAGCTCCAGAATGCATTGTTTGTTGTTGTATTCCATGTTTTTCCTCCGGAATTGAATTTCGAAACGCCGCCTGTGCCGCCGGTCACTTGATGACGCCGGGGGCGACCCAGTATTCATGGGGCGCTTCGCTCCACTCGGGCATGCCGAAGGCGCCCGGGTTGTAGACCCATTCGCCGGCGCGGATGGTGCCGGCGCAGCTCAGCCGCGCGTCGCCGCTGAGGGCGGCGTTGCCGCTGTCCGCATAGCGGAAGCGGCCGTGCTCCAGCCGGAACAGGGCGATGTCTGCGCAGGCGCCGGGCGACAGGGTGCCCACGCCGGGCAGCGCGAGCATTTGGGCCGGGGCCGTTGTGGATTTCTGGATCACCTGGTCCAGCGGCATGCCCATGCTCAGATACTTGGACAGGATGTGGTCCAGGCCGATGGCCGCGCCGGAAACATTGTCCAGATACAGGTCGGTGGAAAGCGTGTCGGGCGCAAAGCCCTGGCGCAGGGCGGGCACCGCGTTGCGGAACCAGAAGCTGCCGGCGCCGTGGCCCAGGTCGAATTTCACGCCCCGCTCCCGCGCCTGGAACAAAAACTCGCTCACATGGCCGTTTTCGTCCAGAACGGGGAACTGCTGCGCGTACATGTGGGTGTGGATGTCGCCCGGGCGCAGGTGCTTCAGGATCAGGTCGGGATAGGTGCGCTCCGGCCCGTTGGGCTGGAAGTCGGCCATGCAGGGCAGGCCGCAGCGCTCGGCCGCGTCCACCGCGCTGTCCACGGAGGTCCAGGGCTGGTGTTCGGCGTCATAGGGCAGGCCCACCCAGTAGTGGGCCGTCTTGATGGCCACCACCGTTTCGGGATAAGCCTTTGCCACCTCGGCGGCAATGCCGGGATGGAACTGCTTGTGATCCTGTTCGCAGTCCAGGTGCACCATGCCGGACGCCGCAATGTTCAGCATGGCAAAAATGCGCACCCGGCTGCGGTCGATGACCTGCTCTTTGAAAAGAGGAAAATCACGCCAGCCGCAGGTGCCGGCGTCCACCGCGGTGGTCACGCCGTGCTGGAAAAAATGCGCGTCGGGATGGATCGTGGGCAGGCTGTCCTCCGCGGGGGGGAAGAAGGGGTAGCAGTGGCAGTGGGCGTCCACCAGGCCCGGCGTCACCAGCAGCCCTTCCACATCGATCTCTCTGCCGCAGCCGCTCAGCCCGGGGCCCACGGCTTCGATCTTTCCGTTGCGCACCGCCACGTCCGCGACGGCGTCGATCTTGTTGGCCGGGTCGATCACCCGGCCGTTTTTCAGGATCATATCGTACATCATAACGAACCTCCGATCGCCAAGCGATCCAGTAAAATACACGAAGGAGACGCCATGGGCATTCTGCCCACGGGGTGCAGCGCCCCGTCCCGCCAGCGAAGAAAAACCACCTCGCCGCTTTTCTGGCAGGCGCAGGCCAGCAGGCCGCCGCTGAAGGCCGTCCAGCGGGGCCAGCGCCCGCCCACGGGCCATTCGCCCGCGGGAACAAGGCGGCGCCCCTCCACGGAAAACAGGGCGACGGTGTCCCGCCCGCGATTGGCCACAAAAGCGCCCACGCCCGGAACAAAGCAGCACCCGCCGGGATAATTTTCGCCGGCAAGGGCGGTGGAGGGCAGCAGGCTGGTCAGCTCCCAGCCGTCCCCGGCCGCGCAGAGCAGCCCGACACAGCCGGAGTTTTCCATCACCACGAGCATCCGTTCCCCGTCCAGCCGCAGAAGCTGGCGGGGGCCGCTGCCCGCGGGAAGGAGGACGCGGCGGGGCTCAGCGCCCCGGGCCAGCGCCTTTGGCGATGAGAAGAACACCGCGTCCGCCATCAGGTCTGCCCAGCAGACGGAGCCGTCTGCCAGCAGCGCGGAGCAGTGGGCGTGGCCTGCGGCGGGCGCCCAGTGCCACTGCAGATTCCCCTGCCCGTCGGTCTGAAAAACATCTCCCGAGCCGTAGCAGCAGCCCGCCAGGCCCTGCCCCGTCCACCGGATGTGGCAAAGCCCACGGCCGGGCACAGCAAACGCGCCGGCCCTGCGGACCGCCGCGCCGCGGATGTCCAGAATCACGATCTGGGCGCCGTGTTCCATCTCACAGCCGAGATACAGCTCGCCGCTGCCGCCCCTGCACATGCAGGAGGGGTCGGCCCCCACCCGCGCCTGGATCAGGACACGGGCGGCGCCGTCCGGCGTGACGATCCCCGCAGTGAAGTCCGGCCGGCCCGGGGCCGAATAGCCGGACGCTGCAAATGCGATCCCTGTCATGGCTTGATCTTGATGATCGCTTCCACTTCGCAGGGGATGTTGTTGTTGGGCAGGTTGCGCGTGCCCATCACGGTGCGGGCGTGGTAGCCCCGCTCCTCCAGCACGTCGGCAATGGTGTCGGAAAAGCCGTCCATCACCTTGTCGACGGCGCAGAAGCCCTCGCCGCAGTTGACCAGGGCGAACACCTTCACAAAGCGTTCCACCCGGTCCAGGGTGCCCAGGGTGTCCTTGAGCGCCCCAAGAATGATGATGGCGCACTCCCGGGCCGCCTGGTATCCCTGCTCGGGGGTCAGGTCCTCGCCGATCCGCCCCGAAAACAGCGGCTCGCCGGAGATCTGGTCCTCCGGCCCGTGGCCGGAGATGTAGATGAGGTCGTTTTCCTGGCGAAGCAGCACGATCCCCCGCTTTTTGCGGTATGCCGGCTCGGCGGGCTGGCCGTTCACCATGATTTTGTTGATCGTATCCATGATTTCACCTCTCAGCGGAGCTTGACGATCATTTCCACCACAACGGGCACGTTCATCGGCAGGGCATAAGCGCCCATTGCGCTGCGGGCGTGCTGGCCGCGGTATCCGAACACCTCCACCATCAGGTCGGAGAAGCCGTTGATCACGGCGGGCTGGCTGGAAAAATCACCGGCGCTGTTGACCAGGCCGAGCACCTTGATCACATGGTCCACCCGGTCCAGTTCGCCCACATAGTCCTTGAGCACGGCCAGCGCGTTCAGGCCGCACAGCCTTGCCGCTTTGTAGGCGGTGTCCAGATCCAGGTCGGCGCCCACCTTTCCCACATACACCGGCTGGCCGTTCTCGTCCACCGGCAGCTGTGCCGAAAGATACATCACATCGCCCACGATGGACGCGTCCACCACGCCCTTGCCCTTGCGGTCGCGCACAGGCAGCTCAATGCCCAGTGCTTCAAGACGTTTTCCTGTTTCACTCATGTTAGAAACCTCTTTTCTTTTATTCAGCCTTTCACCGAGCCGCTTGCGAGCCCGGCGACGAATTGCTTCTGGATCGCCATGAACACGACGATCACCGGCAGCGAGATCAGGGCCGCTGCCGCCATGGTCTGGCCCCAGTCCACCTTGAAGAAGGAGGAGAACTCATTCAGCGCAATGGGCACCGTGCGGCTGTTCATGGTGCGGGTCAGCACGTTGGCCAGCGCGAATTCGTTCCAGGAGGACACGAAGGCGTAAATACCGGTGGCCGCCAGCGCGGGGCGCAGCAGCGGAAGAACGATGCGCACCAGCGACTGGAACATGGTGCACCCGTCCACCATGGCGGCCTCCTCGATCTCACGGGGAATGCCCTTGAAATAGCCCCGGGCCATCCAGGTGACCAGCGGCATGCAGATCACCAGATGGGCCAGCGCCAGGCCGATCCGGGTGTCGATCAGCCCTGCTTTGTTTTCCATGTAATACATGGGGATCATCAGAACGGTGAGCGGCAGCATTTGGCTCACCAGCATGAACAGCGACAGCGCCTTGTTGCCGCGGAAGCGGAACCGGGCGAAGGCATAGCCTGCGCTTCCGCCCAAAAGCAGCGCCAGAACGGCGGCCGTGAGGCTGACCAGGAAGCTGTTCAGAAACGCCTGGGGAATGCTGCTTTCGGTGAGCACCGTCACATAGTTGCCCAGCGTTGCCTCGTAGGGGATCCAGTGCGGCGGTTTGTCGAAGATCTCCGTTGTGGGCTTGAGGGAGGTGCTGATGATCCACGCCAGAGGCATGAGGACCAGAAGCACCGCCAGAACAAGGAGCAGGTAGGTCAGCGCGTCGCCGGTGACCCGCCGGATCAGTTTTTTCTGTTTCGACGTCATGTTCAGTCCTCCCTGTTCAGAAACTTCACATACAGCACCGCAAAGACCATGGTGATGATGAGCTGCATCACCGCGCTGGCGGACGCCGAGTTGATGTTCAGCACCTTGAACTGGTTGTAAACCAGGATGGACAGCGTGGTGGTGTTATGTCCGCCGGAGGTCATGATCCAGATCAGCGAGAACTCGTTGATCGCCCACACCAGCGTCATCAGGATACAGATGAAGCTCACGTCCATCAGAAGCGGAAGGGTGATGTGGGTCATCTTTTTCAGCCAGCCGGCTCCGTCCAGCTCGGCGCTCTCGTACATGTCAGTGGGCAGCTGCTGCAGGCCGGCGGTCATCATCAGCATGACGTAGGGCGCGCATGCCCAGACCTGAACGATGATGATCGACAGCATTGCATACTGGGGACTGGTGAGCCACGGGATGTCCTTGGAGATCAACCCCAGGGAGGTGAGGATGTGGTTGATCATGCCTCCGTCGGTGGTGAAGAGCCACTTCCAGGCGGTGGCCTTCACAACGCCCGGGATGATCCACGCAATGAAGATGGCGCTGCGCCAGAACCCCTGAAAACGAACGGTCGCGCGGTTGATCAGCAGAGCCAGGGCAAATCCAATCACAAAAGAGAAAAAAACCGTCGCGAGAGTCCAGACGATGGTGTTGGAAATTGCCTTGGGGAACTGCGGGTTCCGAAAAAGCTTGACGTAGTTGTCCAGACCGGCAAATCCGCCGGCAGCCACCGCGTTGTCGCTGAAGCTCATCATAAGGATGTAGCACAGCGGATAAACGATCAGCAGCGCCGTGACCAACACGCCGGGCAGAAGAAACGGAAGCGCCCGTTTCTCGTCCCTTGTCAATGCAAAATGTTTCATGGTTTTTTCTCCTCGGATCCAGAACTGTTGCGGGGCCCGGGACCTCGCCCCGGGCCCCGCAGGCGGGTGTCAAATGTTTCCGTCAGGACTGCAGCAGCGCGTTGATGTCGTTGGTCATGCCCTCGCAGGCGTCTTCCACGGTCATGCTGCCGGAGACCGCGTTCTGAATGTATTCATACATGATGGGCTCCATCTCGCTCCAGCGGGTGAAGGTGGGCTCGGGACGGGAGTTGTTCAGCTGCTCGGCAAAGGGCTTCAGGATGTCGGTGGAGAACTTCTCGTCCTGGATGGAGGTCTCGCTGGCAGGGAAGGACTGGGTCAGGCGGGCCTGGTTCTCCGGCTCCACGATGTAGGCCATGAAGCGGGCGGCAGCCTCTTTGTTCTCTTCCTTGCAGTTCTTGGGCATAGCCACGCACCAGCCGTTGGCGGTGGTGCAGCCCATGCCGTCGATGCCGGGGATGACGGCGGTGGCGTAGTTCAGCTCGGGATAGTCGGCGTCCAGGGTGGCCGCGTCAAAGGGGCCGGTGAAGTTGAACGCCAGCTCGCCGGAGCCAAAGGCGTCGCGCATGGTGGTGTTGTCGTACTCAAGGCTGCTGGGAGAAGCCTGGCCGTTCTGCACGGAGCTGGCGATGGCGTTCAGCGCGCTCACCGCGGCGTCGCTGTTCAGCAGGCACTCGGTCTCGTCCTCGTTCAGCACGTCGCCGCCGTAGGTGTAGAGCTGCTGCACAAAGCGGGTGGCGGCGTTGGCCTGGTTGCCCAGAGGCCATGCAAAGCCGTACTTGCCGTCGGCCTTGATCAGGTCGCACAGTTTGAGCATTTCATCCCAGGTGGTGGGGAAGCTGTCGTAGCCGTACTGCGCCAGGATGTCCACGTTGTAGTAAATGCCGGAGCCGTCGTAGCGGAAGGGCAGGCCGTAGGCTTCTCCGTCCACGCTGGTGATGTCCAGGGCGGCGTCGATGAAGTCTTCCATGTCGGTGCCGGCGGCGGTCATGTGCTCGTTCAGGGGCTCCAGCAGGCCCTTGTTGGCAAAGGGCGCCACGTCGGTGAGCAGAACGGTCACGATCTCCGGCGCGCCGCTGGTGCTGATGGCCGTGGTGATCTTGTCCTTATAGGTGTCCCAGTCGGTGATGACCAGCTCGATGTGGATGTCCGGGTTTTCCGCCTCGAACTCCTCAACGAACTCGCGGCTGACCGCCTCGTCCCAGTTGGGGGTCCACCACTGGATGGTGGTCTGAGCGGCGGAACCGCCCGACTGCCCGCCGCTGGCGGGAGCCGAATCACCGGAGCCGCACGCGGCCAGAGACAGCGCCATAGCGAAACTCAAAATGCAAGCGATCAGTTTTTTGCCGTACTTTTTCATGGTTGCTCTCCTTTTCTTTTTATTATCGTCTTTCCCCGTGGGGAAATTCGGAACTTAGGATACGCCCTCCACGCCGCCGATGAGCGCCTGGCCGCGGCTGAGATATTCTTCCAGCAGCACGGTCAGGTTCGCCAGGCAGCGGGGCACGTGATAGGGGCCTTTGAGCGAAAAGCCCTTGCAGTCGGCACGAACGGTGCCGTCCCGGTGCAGGATCGCGTACCACTCGCCGTATTGGCGGTCGTGGAACGCCTGCTCCACATAGGCGGCCATCCGGGTGAAGTAGTCCCAGTGGCGCTCGTTTTCCAGATACAGCGCGCTGGCTGCCAGCGCATAAAGCGCTTCGGCCTGCACCCACCAGATCTTGTCGTCCCAGTCGGCGCGCCAGGCGTCGTACTGGGTGAAGAGGAACGGTTCCTCCGGCTTCGGGAGCGACACGTCCACGTGCTGGCAAAACCCGCCGTATTCCCGGTCGTAGGTCCGGTCGATGACCCAGTCCATCACCTGCGCCGCCCGGCGGATCCAGTCCGGCCGGCCCAGCGCCGCGCCCGCGTGGATGGAGAACCAGAGGGACTCCATGGTGTGGCCCGGGTCCACCAGCCTGCCCTCGCCCCGCAGCACCGGCTCCCCTTCCAGGGAGATGTATTCCAGCGGCGCGGCAAGGCTGTCGTTGGCAAAACGGTAGAGCGAATTTTCCACACAGTCGCAAAGCACAGGGTTGAAATCGTTTTCAAACAGGGCCCGGCTTTCCAGCGCAACGACCAGCGTCATAAAGTTGACCGCGTGCTTGCGCATGCCGGCGGGGATGTGCTCCACCGCAAGCACCGCCGGGTCCTGCACGTCCGCGAACAGCTGCTCGGCCAGCCGCCGTGCCAGGGCCCGTTCCGCGGGGTCGTTTTCCAGCCCCGCCGCCCGCAGATACTCAAACAGGCCCTTGACGACGAAGTGGTCGGTGAAGATGGAGGTGAACCCGTTGATCACCTGCCCGTCCCGGGCCATCATCTGGTTGAACCGGCCGTCCCCGCGGGAAAAACCGGTGTCCAGCTGGGCGCGGCCCACCCGGGCCAGCTCCAGCCAGCGGTCGTTGGGGCCGAACAGGCGGCTCATCATGGAGAAGGTGTAAAGGTCTCTTCCCACGAACCAGCCGGGCTTTTCGTCGCCGGTGCGGTTGCCGAAACGGTCAAAATCGTTGAAATAACCGCCGAACTCATGGTCTTCCACCCGCTGGGTCCAGAACGGCATCACGTCTGTCAGCAGCTGCTGGCGGAACGATTCCAGCAAGCGGCGTGCCTCGTCGCTGTGCCGGCGGTAAAAATCGCTGCCCTCCATAACGTGCCTCCTGTTGTCACATGCTTTCGCAAATGGTTTCCGTCAGCTGCGCCGCCACGGTGTCCGCTTCCCCGTCGGTCAGGTTGAGCGGGCTGACATAGACCGCAGCCCCTTCCAGGCCGATGTAGGTGTGCCGGGCGCGCATGGCCCGGTGCACGGCCTGCGCCTGCGCCGGACTTGCCAGATGGATGAACAGCCGGGGATAATCCTGACCCACCGGGCCGTGGTGCACGGTTTCCAGCCGTACCTGTTCCAGCTGTTCCAGCCGGACGGCGATCCGTCCGATCCGCTCCAGCAGACGGTGGCGGTTTTCCTCGTGGTCCAGTTCCACATACTGGCGCAGCGCGCTGTACAGCCCCACCATGGCCTCCCGCGAGGTCTTGCACCCGCGGCACACGCCGTGGTTGGGCGAGCCGAACCGGCGGCAGAGGTCGATCCATTCGCGCTTGCCCAGGATCAGCCCGCTGTCCTGGGGGCCGCACAGCGTTTTGCCGCCGCTGAAAATGACCATGTCCGCCCCCGCCTGGGTGTAGCGCCACAGGTTTTCCACCGGGGGAAGCTGGGCGGCGGCGTCCACCACCACGGGCACCCCGCGCCGGTGGGCCGTTTCGATCACCTGCTCCAGCGGCAGCGAGCCCCGCGCGTAAAGGGAGGAAGCGTAGTAGAACACGGCGGCCGTCCGCTCGGTGATCCGGCCGTCCAGGTCGAATTCCAGCGTTTCGTCGGCGTCGCCGATCTCCACGATCTTTGCGCCCGCCGCCTCCACCGCCTTGTCGTAGGCGTTGTGCTGGCAGTGCAGCTGGATGATCTCGTCGGGCGCGTCTTTGGTCACGGCGGGCAGCCGGGCGAACACGAAGGGATCGCCCCGGCAGATACACACCGCGGCGGCAGTGGTGAGCGCCCCCGCGGAACCGTTGGTGAAAAAGGCGTCCTCGTTTTTGGTGAGCTGTGCCGCCGCCTGCCCCAGGCGCAGCTGCAGCTCCTCCATATCCACGAACACCGCCGCGATCTGGCGCATGTCCTCCAGCGTGCGGGCCGACATCCGGCTGCCGCCGTACACCGTGTAGGTGTCGTGGGCGTTGATGTAAGGGGTGATCTGTAACTCTTCGATCACAGACATTGCGGGTCTCCTCTCCTTGTTCCGGGCTTCAGGGGTGCGCCTTTATGCTGGCGCCGCCGTCCACCATGATGGTCTGGCCGGTGATGTAGGAGGACATGTCGCTGGCAAGGAACAGCGCCGCGTTGGCCACGTCCTCCATGGTGCCCGGCTCCAGGGGCTGCATGCGGTCCAGCATGGCCAGGAATTCGTCCCGGTCGTGGCCGGGGGCGTACTCGTCGATCTCCCGCTGCATGTTGTCGCTCATGATCAGGCCGGGGGCGATGGTGTTCACCCGGATACCGGTGCGCGCATAGTCCAGGGCCATCACCCGGGCGGCGGCGTTCATCGCGCCCTTGGTGCCCGCGTAGACCATGAATCCCGGCATGCTCATCTCGCTGTGGATGGAAGAGATGTTGATGATGTTGCCGTATCCCCGCTCCAGCATGCCCGGAACGAACTGGCGCATGCAGCGCAGGCCGCTGAGATAATTGGTCTCCAGCAGGGTGGCCATGGTCTCGTCGTCAAAGAGATGAGCGGTGCAGTGGCGGTTGACGCCCACGGTGTTCACCAGGATGTCCACCCCGCCCCATTTCTCCAAAAGCTGCTTGCAAACGTTTTCAGTTTCCTCGGCAACAGACAGGTCACAGTGCAGCGCCAGACAACGCGGGTCGAAGCGCTGCAGCTCGGCCTGCGTTTCCTCCAGCGCCGCGTCGTCACGGCCGCCCACGGCCACCACCGCGCCCTGGCGGGCGAACAGAACGGCAATGGCCTTGCCGATCCCGCGGGCGCCGGTGGTGATGAACGCGCGCTTTCCCTCCAGCATTCTCTGATAATCCAACAGACATACCTCCATGTAGTTATTCCGGTTTGCACACCGTTTCCTGAATGACCAGTTTTGTGTGATACAGCTTCGTCACCGGGTCGTTCTCCCGGGTCTGGTCCAGAATGCTGCTGAGCAGGGTGACGCTGTCCACACCGATGTCGTACAGCGGCTGCTCCACCGAGGTGATCTCCGGCCCGCGATAGCGGTCGGGCAGCACAGTCTGGTGGTCGAAGCCGACCACGGAAACATCCTGCGGCACCCGCAGCCCGCAGTCCAGCGCGGCGCGGATGGCGTAGGAAGCGATCGCGTCGTCCGAGCAGAACACCGCCGTCGGCCGCTCGGGCAGGGCCAGCAGCCGCCGCATGCAATCATAGCCCGAGGCGTAATCCGAGGAGGTGCGCTGGATGTAGCTGTCGCGGATCTCCAGCCCGTGCTCCTGCATGGTGGCCACATAGCCGCTGCAGCGGTCCTGGGTGACTTTTTTGTTGGGGTTGCCGCAGATGTGGGCGATTGCCCGGTGGTTCTGGGAGACCAGATACTCCACCGCCTGCCGCGCGCCGCCCACGTTGTCCACCAGCAGCTTGTTGCAGCGAAGCTCGCTGATGTCGTTCTCGATCATCACATAGCTTCTCATCCGGCTTTCGGTCAGCGAATGGATCGCGCTTTCGTCGGTCAGGTAGGAGCCGTACATGATGATCCCGTCCACAATGCCGTTGGACAAAAGCCGCACGTATTTTTCCTTCATGGCGGCGTCGCCGTTCACCACGCTGCAGAACATGACGTTGTAGCTGGTGCGCAGGGCGCCTTCCTCAAAGCCGCGCAGCAGATCGTAGAAGAAGGGGTCGTGAAGATTGTTCACGATGATACCAATGCTGTTGGTCATGCGCTTGACCAGGCTGCGGGCCGCGTGATTGGGGTTGTAGTCCAGCTCCTTGATGGCCCGCAGAACCGCCTGCGTCTTTTCCGGCGTCACGTTGCCGAGATCGTTGATCACCCGCGAGACAGTCGCCGCCGATGTGTTCGCCAATTTAGCCACTTCTTTTATTGTTGCTGTCGGCACGAGGGATCACCCCTTGACAAAATTGATTTCGCTGTAGGAAAAGGCCCCGGAAATGTTTGAAATCGTTTTCATTCACCTGTATTATAGCGATACGCACGAATAATGTCAATGCCGTTGCAATATTTTGTCTATTTCGACAATCTGGCGAGAGATTGCTTGTGCATTTTGTGTCCCGGCGAAGGGGTCCGGCTGCCTGCGCAGCGCTGATTTGTATGGCAGAAAGAGGAGAAACGCGCCCTGGCCGCACAGCGGTCTTTTGCACATCAGCGAGGTGAGCGCCCGCTGAGCGCAGCCCAGCAAAAAACCGCCCCGTCCGGCAAATGCCGGGCGGGGCGGTCTGTTTTTGAACGGGTGGGACAAAAGCCGCCTCACACAAAGGGGTTGAAGAAGCGGTCGCCGTCCCAGAAGGTGATGATGAGGCTGGCGGCCAAAAGGCCCACGCCCAGCGCCAGCACCAGCCAGTCGCCCCGGGCGAAGGGGCGCTGCACATACCAGGTGCGCTTCTTGTTCTTGCCGAAGCCCCGCAGCTCCATGGCGTTGCTGATGGTGTCGATGCGGGACAGGCTGGAAAGGATGAGCGGCAAAAGGATGTTCACCGAGTTTTTCAGCCGGGCGCTGAGCTTTTCCTTGCTGCCCAGTTCCACGCCGCGGGCCTGCTGGGCCTGGCTGATGCTGTGGTAATCCCGCTGGATGTCGGGGATGTAGCGCAGGGCGATGGCCACCGAGTAGCCCACCCGGTAGGAAACACCGATGGAGTTCAGGCTGGCGGCAAACTCGCTGGGGTCGGTGGCGGAGATGAACAGGATGGCCACCGGCAGCGCCACAAAGTATTTCAGCGAGATGTTCAGGGTGTAGAACAGCTGTTCCCAGGTGATGGTGTAGCGCCAGAACAGGGTGACGATGACGTGGCGGGTGCCGTAGATCTCCACGCCCTGCTCCGGGCTGAACAGATAGATGAACACGTTGTTCAGGATCAGGAACACCAGCATGAACACCAGCATGAAGCGCACTTCCCGCAGCTTGATGCGGCTGGCCTTGAAGGCGGCGAAGCTCACCGCCATCAGGCCGATGAGCACCCGGGTGTCGTAGGTGATCATGCTGGCAAAGGTGAACAGCAGGAAAAACGCCAGTTTGGTGGTGCCGGTGAGCGAGTGCACAAAGCTCTTGCGCGGCAGATAGTTCAAAACGGTGTTAGCAGCCATGAGCGCGCACCTCCCGGTCAAAGTCGATGAACCGCTGGACAAAGGCCTCCGGCGGCTCGATGCCGCACGCTTTTGCCAGGGTGAACAGGCTGGTCTCCTTCAGGGCCGCCCGCTCGATGAGCGCGGGGTCGCACAGAACTTCGGCGGCGGAGTGGTCCGCAATGAGCCGCCCGTCGCTGAACACCAGCGCCCGGGGGGTGTATTCCAGCATCAAGTGCATGTCGTGGGTGATCATCAGAACGGTCACGCCCTGCGCGTTCAGCCCCCGCAAAAACTCCATGATCTCGGTGTAGTGGCGGAAGTCCTGCCCGGCGGTGGGCTCGTCCAGGATGATGACGTCCGGGCCAAGCGCCAGCACGCTGGCGATGGTCACCCGCTTTTTCTGGCCGAAGCTCAGGGCGCTCACCGGCCAGTTGCGGAAGGGATAGAGCCCGCAGATCTTCAGCGTGTCCTCCACCTTCGCGCGCACTTCGTCGGCGGCAAGGCCGCTCTGCACAAGACCCAGGGCCACCTCGTCGTAGATCATGGTCTTGGAGATCATCTGGTTGGGGTTCTGCATGACATACCCGATCCGCCCCGCCCGCTGGCGGATGGTGTCGCCGGTGATGTCCCGCCCGTCCAGCAGGATGGTGCCGGAGCCGGGAGCCTCAAAGCCGCAGATGAGCTTTGAGAGGGTGGATTTGCCCGCGCCGTTGCGGCCCACAATGCTCACCATCTCCCCCTTGCGCACGGCGAAGGAGATGTTCTGCAGGGTGGTGCGGCCCTTGGTGTAGCCAAAGCTCAGGTCTTTCACCTCCAGCAGCACCGGCTGCTCGGGGGCCGGGGCCGGGGCGGGGGCCGCGTGGTACCAGGCGCGCACCGCGTCCCTGTCGGCTTCGGTGAGCTTCAGCGTGTCCGGGTGGGCGGGCTTTTTGTCCGGCGTGAGGGTCACGCCGGCGTATTTCAGCGCCGTGAGGTAGAGGGGCTCGCGAATGCCCGCCTCCGCCAGCAGCGGCGAGCACAAAAGCTCGTCCGGGCGCAGGTCGGCGGCGATACGGCCTTCTTCCATCAGCACGATACGGTCCACGCTGCGCCAGAGCACGTCCTCCAGCCGGTGCTCGATGATGAGCACGGTGGTGTCCGTCTCTTTCTGAATGCGGTCGATGAGCTCGATGGTCTGCTTGCCCGCCGCGGGGTCAAGGTTGGCCAGCGGCTCGTCGAACAGCAGGATCTTCACCGCGTCCACCATCACGCCCGCCAGGCTCACCCGCTGCTTCTGCCCGCCGGAAAGCTCGTGGGGCGCAAAGCCCAGGTGACGGTCCACGTCCACCAGCCCCGCGGCGCGGGCCACGGCGGCGTGCATTTCTTTTTGAGGCACGCAGTCGTTTTCCAGCGCGAAGGCGATGTCCTCGGCCACCGTCAGGCCGATGAACTGGCCGTCCGGGTCCTGCAGCACCGTGCCCACCGATTTGGACAGGGCAAAAATGCTCTCCTTTTTCGCCTCCATGCCGTCCACCGTCAGGGTGCCGGAGGATTCGCCTGGGTAGCTGAAGGGGATGAGCCCGTTGATGCAGCTGGCCAGGGTGGATTTGCCCGAGCCGGAGGGCCCGGCGATCAAAATCTTTTCACCGGGATAGATGTCCAGGTCGATGTTATAGAGGGTGGGCCGGGCCTGGGCGCGGTACTGGAAGGTGAAATCCCGGAAGGAAATGATGGGGTCCATAGACAGCGCTCCTCGCAGTTTAAAAAATCAAAGGAAACGGGGGCAGGGCACTGCCCTGCCCCCGATGCAAAACGCACCGAAACGGCTTGCCGCACAAGCGTTCCGACGGGCGATGTGCCGGGAAAAAGGAGCTCACTCCTTGTCCAGCGAGCCCTTCTTGGCGATGGTCTTGCAGAAAGCAGCCACCAGCAGGCCGCCCACGATGACGGCGGTCAGGCTGTTGGCGATGGCGGCGAAGGCACCCTGGGTGAACACCTTGTCGGCGGGCTCGGCGTAGATGAGGATATCCAGGCCGGGAGCCACCAGCAGCCAGGAGATGGCGTTGGCCACCACGTTGGCCACGGCGAACAGCACCACCTTGCCCTTGCCGAAGTCGCCCTCAGACAGAGCCATCTTTTTGGCGGTCAGGCCCACGATCACGCCCACCAGGGTGGAGGCGATGACCCAGCTCCACCAGGGGCTGCCGCCCCAGGACAGGTCGATCAGGGTATGGCCGATGAAGCCGATCAGGCCGCCGGCCACAGGGCCGTACAGGGCGGCCAGCATGCCCAGAATGGCGTACTGCAGGCTGATGTTGGTGTTGGGGATGCCGCTGGGGATGGCCACGAAGCGGCCCAGCACAAAGAACAGGGCGGCGCCGATGCCCACCGCGACCACGGTCTTGATGGAAGAATTTTTCATGTTGCACACTCCTCACGTTATAAAACAAAGACTATTCACCGGCAAAAGGGACCGCCCCTTCTGCGGAGAATCAAAGGAAGCGCACCGCCTTATTCGTAGACGATGCGGGGCGCTTTGCGCAGGGCAATGCGCCAGGTGATGCCGGTGCCGATGTTGTAGGCCTTGGAGAAGCTGCCCTGGTTGATGGCAACGGCCACGCAGTCCAGGCTGTTGACGTAGAGCAGCGGCTCGCCCACGTTCACGTCGGCAAAGCTCTTGGCATAGACCATGATGTTCTTGTAGAGGGTGCGGGTGTCGTTGGCGATGGACACCTCCACCCGGCCGCCGTGCTTTACGCCAAGCTTGGCGAACATTTCCCGGGGGATGTTGGTCCACAGCGAACCGAAGCGCACATCCAGCACGTCGATGGTGCCGGTGATGACGTCGTTTTCAAACTCCGCCTCGATGACCGGCAGCTCGATGACGCTGTCCACGGGCACCTGGGGGCCCACCTGCTCGAAGGTGATGACGCCGGACGCCAGCCGCGCGCCGGTGTAGGCGTAGATGTCACGGCCGTGGAAGGTGTAGCTCTCGCCGGAATTGGGCAGCCGGTTCACGCTCTCGTCGATGATCCGGGCCTCCTCAATGCCGCACATCCGCTTGATGTGGGTCAGGGTGCCGTTGTCCGGCGTGATGATGTAGTGGCCCTCGGCGGTCTTGACCGCAATGCTGCGCCGGGTGGAGCCCACGCCCGGGTCCACCACGCTGACGAACACGCTGTTTTCGGGCCAGTAGCTCACCGTCTGGATCAGGCGGTAGCTGGCCTCCCAGATGTCGTACTGGGGAATGTCGTGGGTGAGGTCGAACACCCGCAGCTCGGGGCAAACGCCCTGGGCCACGCCGTACATGGCGCACACCGCGCCGTCGGCATAACCGAAGTCGGACTGAAGGATCAGCGGATCCATACTCGCAAACACATCCTTCCGATAAGACAAAAATTACATCTAAGTATACGCCTTTTTGAAAAGGCTTGTCAAGGCTGACGCACCGGGAAAAAAGGCGGCCTGCCGCCCTTTTCCGGCCCTCTCAGGGCCGTTTATCCCTGCCCTTTGGGCACGATCTTGCCGTCCCGCACTTCCACCTCGCCCAGTTTGTCCAGCACGTTTGCGCGCCAGTCCAGTTCCTCCTTGTCCTGAAAGCCGATGAAGAACACCGTCTCCACCGCCTCCCGGTCAAAAAAGTACATGCCCGCCGGGCCGGTGATCCCCTCGGGATACAGGCAGGCGGAATAGTCATAGACCTTGTCGCTGCCCGTCCGGGTCTGGATGCGCCCGCAGATCATCAGCCGCTTTTCGCCGCCCCTCAGCAGCACCACCGAGCCGATGGGCAGAAGGTTTTTGTACATGAGGCACCCTCCCTTTTTGGCGGCCGCGGCCGCCCCCGCTGCCTTTATTATACAGGCCCGCAAGCGCCGCCGCAAGGCGGCTCCCCTTGCACTTTGACGGGATTTTTTGTAAGATGGAGCCAGAACTTCTTGAGGGAGGAGAATCGGGAAATGAACGACGAAAAAATTCCGGAACAGGAGCGGCAGGCCTTCCTGCTGGACACCCTGCAAAAACTCCTCGGGCAGGACAGCCCCAGCGGCTTCACCCACAAGGTGACGGCCCTGGCCAAAGACATCGCCGAAGGTCTGGGTTTTGAGGCCCGGCTCACGGGCAAGGGCAACCTGGTGGTGAAGGTGCCCGGCCGGGAGAGCGGCCGCACCGTGGGCCTGTGCGCCCATGTGGACACCCTGGGCCTGATGGTGCGCTCCATCACCGCCGACGGCATGCTGATGGTCACCCGGGTGGGCGGCCCCCTAATGCCCACGCTGGACGGCGAATACTGCCGGATCTACACCCGGGACGGCAAGGTCTACACCGGCACGGTGCTCAGCCTCTCCCCCGCCATCCATGTGCAGGACGACGCTGCCACCCGCCCCCGGGACGAAAAGAACATGGCGGTGCGCATTGACGAAAAGGTGCGCAGCAAAGCGGACGTGGAGGCTCTGGGCATTGCCGCCGGCGACTATGTCTGCTACGACCCCAAGACCGTGGTGACCGAAAGCGGCTTTGTGAAATCCCGTTTCCTGGACGACAAGGCCAGCGCCGCCTGCCTGCTGACCCTGCTGTGGACCATGCACCGCACCGGCGCGCGGCCCCGGTTCGACGCCTTCTTCACCCTCACCGTCCACGAGGAGGTGGGCCACGGCGGCGCCACCCTGCCGGCGGTGGACGAACTGCTGGCGGTGGACATGGGCTGTATCGGCGAGGACCTGTCCTGCACCGAGTACCAGGTGTCCATCTGCGCCAAAGACTCGGGCGGCCCCTACGACTACGGCATGGTCTCCCGGCTGGTGCAGCTGGCGAAGGAACACGGCGTGGACTATGCGGTGGACATCTATCCCCGCTACGGCTCCGACGTGGCTGCCGCCTGGCACACCGGCATGGACGCCCGGGGCGCCCTCATCGGCCCGGGGGTGCACGCCTCCCACGGCATGGAGCGCACCCATCTGGACGGTCTGAATGCCACCCTCAAGCTGGCGGAACTCTATCTGGAACTGGCGTAAAAAAGCGACAAAAAAGCGGGAGCGGACGAACAGTCCGCTCCCGCTTTTTTGGCCGTGACGGCCCTTTGGAGAGAAAATGCCCTTTGGCCCCGCCGTGTTTGCCGCCGGCGGGGCGGGCGGAAATAACAGGTTCAGCGGCTTTGCTGCCCTTCGGCGCCGCCGCAGCCATGGCAGCCGCAGCAGCCGCCGGAGCAGGCCCCGGAATCGGGGCAGCCAATGCACTTTTTGCCGCTCTTTTTCGCCTTGTAAACATAGAAGGCGGCGGCAAGAACAACGGCGGCGATGAGACCGCCGGCAATGAGGTCGGCCATCATGCGGCGCTCACTCCTTTCAGGGCGTATTCCTTGGCCAGCGAGCGGTCAGTGCGCAGGCACAGCCAGACGAGGATAAGGGCAAAAACGGCCACGGCGGCAAGGCCGGGCACCGCGCCCGGGCCGAAGGCGCCGGTGGTGAACAGGGTGCCGAACTGATAGACCAGCACGCCCACCGAGTAGCCGGTGCCCATCTGCAGGCCGATCCCGGCCCACAGCCACTTTGCGCTCTTCATCTCGCTGTTCATGGCGCCGATGGCCGCAAAGCAGGGCGGGGTGTAAAGGTTGAACATCAGGTAGGCCAGGGCCGCCACCTTGGTGATGGCCAGAATGCCCGCCACCTCCGCGCCGGTGCCTTCCAGCATGGCCAGCTCGTCGGTGTCGATGAAGTTCTCCAGGCCCACGAAGCAGACGGCCAGGGTGCCCACCACGTTCTCCTTGGCGATGAAGCCGGTGACGGCGGCCGCCGCCAGCTGCCAGCTGAGCACGCCCACCACGGGCACCAGCAGAACGGCGAAGGGCGCGGCGATGGAGGCAAGGATGGACTGGTCCGCCGCCTCGGCCACCGTGAAGTTCCAGGTGAAGGTCTGCATGATCTGCACGGCGGTGTTGCACAGCAAAATGATGGTGGCGGCTTTCACGATGTAGGCCCAGCCGCGGCTGCACATGGCCTTGAAGGCGAAGAGCAGCGAGGGGATTTTATACTCGGGCAGCTCGATGATGAAAAAGCTCTTGCGGTTTTTGTAGCCGGCGACGCGGTTCACCAGCAGAGCGCCCAGGAAGATGAGCAGGATACCGGTGAAGTACATCACGAAGCTCACCCAGCCCGCGTCCTCAAAGAAGGCCCCGGCAAACAGGGCGATCACCGGGATCTTCGCGCCGCAGGGCATGAAGGGGGTGAGCATGGCGGTGGCGCGGCGCTCCCGCTCATTGCGGATGGTGCGGCTGGCCATCACGCCGGGGATGGCGCAGCCGGTGCCGATGACGAAGGGAATGACCGACTTGCCGGAAAGGCCCACCTTTTTGAAGATGGGGTCCAGCACCACCGCCACGCGGGACATGTAGCCGCAATCCTCCAGCAGGGCGATGAGGAAGTACATCACCATCACCAGCGGCAAAAAGCCCACCACGGCGCCCACGCCGCCGATGATACCGTCCGCCAGCAGGGCGGTGAGCAGAGGGTTCGCCCCCGACAGCTGGTCGCTCACCCAGCCCTGGAAGGTCTCGATCTGACCCACCAGCGCGTCGGCGATGAAGGGCCCCGCCCACACCTGGCTGATCTGGAACACCAGGAACATCACCAGGGCGAAGATGGGAATGCCCAGCCAGCGGTTGGTGAGCACCGCGTCGATGGCGTCGCCCCGGCCCTTTTCCCGGGTGAGCACCGTGCGCTGCTCCACCTTGCCCACCAGCTGGTTCACAAAGGCGAAGCGCCGGCGGTCGGCCTCTTCCACCGCCTTTTTGTCGGTCAGGTCCACCAGCCCTTGAGAATAGGGAGCCTTCTGGCCCCTGCCGTACAGGCCCGCCGCGGCGGCCACCACCTCCCGCAGGCCGGTGCCCGCGGTGGAGACGGTGGGGATGACCGGGCAGCCCAGGGCCGCCGAAAGGGCGGCGGCGTCGATGGTGGTGCCCTTTTTCTCGTTCATGTCGTTTTTGTTCAGCGCCACCACCACCGGCACCCCCAGCTCCAGCAGCTGGGTGGTGAAGAACAGGCTGCGGGAGAGGTTGGTGGCGTCCACGATGTTGATGATAACGTCCGGCTTTTCGTGGCGCACATAACTGCTGGTAATGCTCTCCTCCGAGGTGAAGGGCGACATGGAATAGGCGCCGGGCAGGTCCACGGCCACCAGCTCCTCCCCCGCGGGCGAAAAGCTCTTTTTGATGGGGTGCTCCTTCTTCTCCACGGTCACGCCGGCCCAGTTGCCCACCTTCTCGCTGCGCCCGGTGAGGGCGTTGTACATGGTGGTCTTGCCGGAGTTGGGGTTTCCGGTCAGAGCGATTCTCATAAGCGGTTCCTCCTGTCATGCTCAAAGCCCCGAAGGGCGTTCTATCGCAAACGCCGGATGGTTAGTTAAAGCTAACCACGGGGCGCGGCGGTCCGTAAACAATGGCGGGGGCAGCCCCCGCCTCAGACGCAGATGGCCCCGGCCAGCTGGTCGTCGATGGTGTAGCGGCCGTCCTTGATGGCCACCACGCAGCCGCCCTTCAGGCGGGAGACCACGGTGATGGGCTCGCCGGAAAAGCACCCCAGCGAGAACAGAAAGGCGTCCATCTCCTCGTCGTCGGTGTCGATGGCCCGGATGATGTATTCCCGGCCGGTGTCGGCGTTGTTCAGGGTCATGTGTTTCACCTGCTTTCGGCGGAACGCGCGGCGCAGAAGCACCGGCGGTTAGATAAGGCTAACTCCTTCGCGTTTGAAAAGCCGGCAAGGAGCCGGCCGAAAATGTTAGCCATCGCTAACTTCTACCTGATGATACCCCATCGGCGGGGATTTGTCAATCCCTTTTTGCAAAAAAAGGGGGAACGGCCCGCACCGCTCCCCCGAAAGGCTCATTTCACCTGCTGCTGGGTGATACAGTGGATGTTGCCGCCGCCGTAAACGATCTCCCGGGTGTACACCCCCACCGCCTTGCGGTCGGGGAACATGGCCTGCACCTGGGCCAGGGCGAGGGAGTCGTTCTCGTCGCCGTACTGGGGCACGATGACGCCGCCGTTCACGATGAGGAAGTTCATGTAGGAGGCGATACACACGTCGCCCTCCCGGCGGGGCAGGCTGCCCTCCACGCTGTCGATGGCAAAATCCGCCCCCAGGGTCACCGGCTTTTTGGGCAGGCAGAGCTTGTGCACCTTCAGCCGGCGGCCTTTGGCGTCGGTGGCCTCGCTCAGGGCGGCGCAGGCGGCCCGGGCCGGCTCATAGAAGGGGTCGGCGGGGTCGTCCGTCCAGATACAGGCCACCTCGCCGGGCCTCACAAAGCAGGCAACGTCGTCGATGTGGCCGTTGGTCTCGCCGGGGTCAATGCCGTCCTTGAGCCAGATCACCTTGTCCACATTCAGATACTCTTTCAGCTGCTCCTCGATCTCGCCCTTGGTCATGTGGGGGTTGCGCCCCGCGCTCAAAAGGCACATCTCGGTGGTGAGCAGGGTGCCTTCCCCGTCCACGTGGATGGAGCCGCCCTCCAGCACAAAGCCGGGCGTGTGGTAGCTGTCCACACCTTCGATCTCGCAGATCTTGCGGGCCACGGCGTTGTCGTTGGCCCAGGGAAAATAGCACCCGTCCACAAGGCCGCCCCAGGCGTTGAACTCCCAGTCCACCGCGCGCACCGCGCCCTTGTCGTTGGTCAGAAAGGTGGGGCCGCAGTCCCGGCACCAGGCGTCGTCGGTGCTCATCTCCACCACCCGCACCTCGTCGGGCAGCTGGGCGCGGGCGTTGGCGTACTGGGCGGCGGAGACCAGCATGGTCACCGGCTCAAAGGCGCTGATGGCCCGGGCCACGTCGGCATAGGCTTTTTGGGCGGGCTTTGCGCCGTCGCGCCAGTTGTCCGGCCGCTCGGGCCAGATCATCCAGATCTTTTCCTGGGGCTCGTACTCGCCGGGCATGCGGAAGCCGTCCTTCCTCGGTGTGCTCTGAATGCGCTTTGCCATAGGCGTTTTTTCGCTCCTTTCGCCCCGCGGGCGGGGTCTTTCTGCTATTTTATCACCGGGGCCGCGCCCGGCACAAGGGCAAACCGCCGCCGGAAAAATTTTTTTCAAAAAGGGGCTTGTTTTTTGGCGCGGGCCGTTGTAGAATGAAAAAAATTTGCAAAGGAGGACCCCCTTCGTGAAGAAACTGATCAGTCCGCTCGATCTGACCACGCAGGAGATCGACGAGCTCCTCGCCCTCGCCGACCGAATCATTGAAGACCCCCAGGCTTTTGCTCACAAATGTGACGGCAAGATCCTGGCCACTCTGTTTTTTGAACCCAGCACCCGCACCCGTTTGAGCTTTGAATCCGCAATGCTCAGTCTCGGTGGCAAGGTGTTGGGTTTTTCTTCGGCCAATTCCAGCTCTGCCGCCAAGGGTGAGAGCGTGGCCGACACCGTGCGCACCGTGGAGTGCTACGCCGACATCATCGCCATGCGCCACCCCAAGGAGGGCGCTGCCACCGTGGCCGCTTCCAAGGTGGACTGCCCGCTGATCAACGCCGGCGACGGCGGCCATCAGCACCCCACCCAGACCCTCACCGACCTGCTCACCATCCACCGGCTGAAGGGCCATCTGGACAACCTGACCGTGGGCCTGTGCGGCGATCTGAAGTTCGGCCGCACCGTCCACAGCCTCATCCGCGCCATGATGCGCTATGAGAACATCAAGTTCGTGCTGGTCAGCCCCAAGGAGCTGCAGGTGCCCGACTACATCCGCGACGACCTGGTGCGCTCCGGCTACGAGTTCGAAGAGGTGGAGCGTCTGGAGGACGCCATCGGCAAGATGGACATCCTCTACATGACCCGCGTGCAGCGCGAGCGCTTCTTCAACGAGGAAGACTACATCCGCCTGCGGGACAGCTACATCCTGGACAACGAGAAGATGAAGCTGGCCAAAGAGGACATGATCGTCATGCACCCCCTGCCCCGCGTCAACGAGATCAGCGTGGAAGTGGACGACGACCCCCGTGCCGCCTACTTCCGTCAGGCGAAGTTCGGGCGCTTCGTGCGCATGGCCCTCATTCTGAAAATGCTGGAGGTGGAGTAAATGCTGAACATTGACAGCCTGGAAAAAGGCGTTGTGATCGACCATATCGAGGCCGGCAGGAGCATGGAGATCTACCGGGTGCTGGAACTGGACAAGCTGGACTGCAGCGTGGCCATCATCAAGAACGCCCGCAGCAAGAAGTCTGGCCGCAAGGACATCATCAAGATCGAGGACCGCATCGACATCGACCTGGATGTGCTGGGCTTCATCGACCCCAACATCACCGTCAACATCATCGACGGCGGCCACATCATCGAGAAAAAGCACCTGCAGCTGCCCGAGCGTATCGTGAACGTTGCCAAGTGCAAGAACCCCCGCTGCATCACCAGCGTGGAGCAGGAGCTGGACCATGTGTTCGTGCTCACCGACGCCGAGAAGGGCGTCTACCGCTGCATGTACTGCGAGCAGGAGTATAAGCGCGGCTAAAAGCGGACGGCTCTTTGCCGCCCCGGCAAAGAGAGGACAACGGCTTTTCCGGCCTCCGTGTTTTGAACACGGAGGCCGTTTTTTGTTGAATCCTTTGGGCCCCGGCCCTCGTTTTATGGGCAAAGGGGCGGTTTTGTTTTCTCTTTTTTCACAAAAACGCCGCCGGGGGTGCTATAATAATACATTAGATACGAAGCAGCACCCCCGCGGCCCCCGTGCCGCCCGGCCCGGCCGGGTCTCGGCGCGCTTTGCCCGGCGGCGCTGGCTCAGAAAACACCCACAGGAGGGCCCCTTTATGCAGTGGACCGACATCAAGATCACCGTTCCCAAAGCCCAGGCGGACACCGCCGAGGCCATCGCCACCGGGGTGTCCGGCGGCGGCATTTACATCGAGGACTATTCCGACCTGGAAGAGCAGGTGGAGCGCATTGCCCATGTGGACCTCATTGAGCAGGACCTGCTGGACAAGGACCGCACCCATGTGACGGTGCACCTCTACCTCTCCCCCGACGAGAATCCCGCCGAAGTGCTGGACCTGCTGCGCGGGCGGCTGGAAGGGGCCGAACTGGACTACTCCCTCGCGGCGGACGGCGTGGAGCAGCAGGACTGGGAGACCGCCTGGAAGGCCTATTACCACGCCATGCCCATCGGCAAGCGCCTGGCCATCGTGCCCAGCTGGGAGGATTACCCCACCGAGCGCACGGTCATCCGCCTCGACCCGGGCATGGCCTTCGGCACCGGCACCCACGAGACCACCGCCCTGTGCCTCACCGCGCTGGACGAACTGGTCAAGGGCGGCGAGCGCATGCTGGACATCGGCACCGGCAGCGGCATTCTGGCCATCGCGGCCCTCAAGCTGGGGGCGGGCGAGGCCGAAGGCGTGGACATCGACCCCATGTGCGTGCGCACCGCCGGCGAGAACGCCCGGCTGAACGGCGTGGATGGCCGGCTGAAGGTGCTGGTGGGCGATCTGTCCGACAAAGCCACCGGCAAATACGACATCATCACCGCCAACATCGTGGCCAACGCCATCCTGCACCTGGCCCCCTGCGTGCCCGCGCTGCTGGCCGGGGGCGGCACCTTCATCGCCAGCGGGATCATCGACGCCCGGGAAGAGGAAGTGTGCGCCGGACTTGCCGCCGCAGGCCTCAAGGTGGAGGAAGTGCGCCGCCAGGGCGGCTGGGTGGCCATCCTCTGCAAGGGCGGGGTGTAAAATATGCCCCACCGCTATTTCGCTTCGGAGTTCACCGAGACCACCGCCGCCCTCACCGGGCCGGACGCCCATCACCTGGGCCGCGTCATGCGGGCAAAGGCGGGCGACGAGGTCATTCTGTGCGACGGCGCGGGCTTTGACTACACCGCCGCCGTCACCGCCGTGGCCCCCGACCGGGTGGAGTTCCGCCTTTTGGAAAAGCGCCCCACCGCCGCCGAGCCGTCGGTGGAAGTGACCCTTTTCGCCGGCTATCCCAAGCAGGATAAGCTGGAGTTCATCGTCCAGAAGGCGGTGGAACTGGGGGCGGCGCGGGTGGTGCCCTTTTTCAGCCGCTTTTGCGTGGCGGCCCCGAAAAAAGAGGACCAGAAGAACCTCCGCTACGCCCGCATTGCCGCCGAGGCGGCAAAACAGGCGGGCCGGGGCCTCATCCCGGCGGTGGAGCTGCCCCTGGACATCAAAGACCTGCCCGCCCGTTTTGACCAGTTTGACCTGGTGCTCTTTTTCTACGAGGGCGGCGGCCAAAGCCTGCGCACGCTGGTGAAAGACCAGAAGCGCATTGCCCTCATCACCGGGGCCGAAGGAGGCTTTTCCCCCGAGGAAGCGGAAAAACTCATTGCCGCCGGCGCGGTCCCGGTGGGCCTCGGGCCCCGCATTCTGCGCTGTGAGACCGCCCCGGTGGCGGCCCTCGCCGCGGTGATGACCCTGGCGGGCCAGCTGGAATGAGCCTTCGCGGCGCATAGCCGCGGCCCCTTTGTGGAACAATAGGGGTGGTTTTATACCACACATTGTTCTGCAAAGGAGCATCGTTTATGAAACGCATCGCAATGATGGCGGCGGCCTGCGCCCTGGCGCTGAGCCTCGCCGGCTGCTGGAACAACGACAAACCCGCTTCCAGCGCAAAGCCCACCCCCACCCCTTCCATGAGCAGCAGCGCTTCGGGCGGCTCGTCCATGGAGGGCGGCATGTCCGGCAGCATGGAGGACGGAATGGACGGCTCCGCCTCCGGCAGCATGTCCGGCAGCGGCAGCCTTGCCGCCAGCGAGGGCATGGGCAACAGTGCCGTCACTTCCGGCAGTGCCGGTTGACCGTATCCGCCGGCCCGGCGCCCTGGGGCGCCGGGCCGCACTCTTTGGGAGGAGCCTATGAACAAAAGCAAAAAACAGCTGGCTTCGGCGGCGGTGCTGGTGCTGCTCAGCGCGGCCTGTCTGGCGGCTGCGGTGGTGTTCCGCCGCGAGCTCTGGGCTCTCATCACCAGCCAGGCCGCCCGGGACCAGTTTGTGGAATGGGTGCGCTCCCACGGGGTGTGGGGCATGCTGGTGTTCCTGGCGCTGGAAGTGTTCCAGATCGTGGTGGCCGTGGTGCCCGGCGAGCCGGTGCAGATCATGGCCGGCGCGCTCTACGGCCCGGTGGGCGGCCTTGTGCTGTGCCTGGTGGGCATTCTCATCGGCAGCACCATGATCTATTACTTTGTGCGGGCGCTGGGGGCCAAAGCCGTGGACCCGGCGGTGCTGCACAAATACCGCTTTCTGCAGGACGAAAAGCGGGCCCGGAGCGCCTTGTACTTACTCTTCTTTTTGCCGGGCATGCCCAAGGACCTGCTGACCTATCTGGGGCCCTTCCTGCCCTTAAAACCCGGCCAGTTCCTCTTCACCTGCACCCTTGCCCGCTTCCCCGCCCTGCTGGCCAGCACCGTGGCGGGCGACAGCCTCTTCGAGGGCAACATCGTGCTGCCGCTGGTGCTGGGCGCGGTGGCCGGCACGCTGGGCCTGCTGTGTATCCGCAACGAGCAGCGCATTGTGGACTGGCTGCACCGCCGCCGGGACGAGCTGGCGCCCAAATAGATATCCCTCCGGAACAAAAAGCCGCCTTCGGGGCGGCTTTTTGACGGCCGAGGCCCGTTAAAAAAACAACGGCGGGCCTTTTCAAAGCGGGCCCGGATGTGGTACAATTTCCTAAGAAGCCACAAAAAGAGGAGTGTATGCAAGAATGGCTGAATACGTATTGTTCACCGAGTCCACCGCCGACCTGACGGCGGAACTCGCGCAGCAGCTGGGCGTGGAAGTGCTGCCCATGCTTTTTTCCCTTGACGGCAAGGAGTACAACAACTACCCCGACAACCGGGAGCTTGACCCCCACGATTTTTACGACGCGCTGCGGGCCGGCGGCATGAGCACCACCAGCCAGATCAACCAGGCCACCTTTGAGGACGCCTTCTCCCCGGTGCTGGAAGCCGGCAAGGACATCCTGTATCTGGCCTTTTCCAGCGGCCTGTCCGGCACCTACCATTCCGCCTGCCTGGCCGCCGAGGAGCTGCGGGAGAAATACCCCGAGCGCACCGTGCGGGTGATCGACACCCTGCAGGCCAGCATGGGCGAGGGCCTGGCGGTCTACTACGCCGCCACCCTGAAGAACGAGGGCAAGAGCCTGGAGGAAGTGGCCGACTGGTTCGACGCCAACAAAATGCGGGTGTGCGCCTGGTTCACGGTGGACGACCTGATGTTCCTCAAGCGCGGCGGCCGCCTCAGCGGCGCGGCCGCGGTGGCCGGCACCCTGCTGGGGATCAAGCCGGTGCTGCATGTGGACGACGAGGGCCACCTCATCGCCATGGAAAAGGTGCGCGGCCGCCGCGCCAGCCTGGACGGCCTGGTGAAACACTTTGCCGCCAGCGACGTGCCCCCCGCCGAACAGGTGGTGTTTGTCAGCCACGGCGACTGCCTCGAGGACTGCCAGTATGTGGCCGACCGCTGCAAGGCCCTGGGCGCGAAGGAAGTGCACATCGGCACCATCGGCCCGGTCATCGGCGCTCATTCCGGCCCCGGCACCGTGGCGCTGTTCTTCCTGGGCGCAAAGCGATAAGAAAAAAAGCCGCCGTCTCCCGCAGGGGGGGCGGCGGCTGTGTGTATCAAAGGAGGCGCAGGATGGGTTTTTCGGAAAAGACGCAGGTGTTTCTCATCGCCGCATGGTACAAGGAACTGGTCTCGGCCTTCGGCGAGCGGGGGCGGCGGGCCTTTGTGCTGGCAGTGAAGCACTACGCCCGCCAGCGGGGCGAGCGGATGGCCCAGCGGGCCGTGCGGGACGGCCAGGAGCTGAACTATGCCTCCTACTGCGCCTACTGCGAGTGGTCCCCTTCGGAGGAGACGCTGGCCTCCGGCGTCCTTTGCGGAACGCGGGTGTGCAGCACCGCGCCGGACTATGTCTATGAGGTGTCTCCCTGCGTGTGGTTCAACGCCTTCGTGGAACAGAACGCCCGGGAGGCGGGGCAGCTCTACTGCCGCTATCTGGACGAGGCCATCGCCCGGGCCTTCAGCAGTTCCCTGCAGTTCTACACCGTGGAGACCCAGCACTGCGCCGACCGGTGCGTGTTCTGCATTCGGGACGCGGGTTTTGGCCCCGGCACGGTGGTGCGGCAGCGCACCGAGTACGTCAAAGGCTTCGACTACCACTGCGCCCACACCTTCTATGCCTTCGCCGGGACCGCCGCCGGTGTGTTCGGCCCGGAGGGCGAAGCCCTCGCCGCCCGGGTGCTGGAGGCCTTTGAGGCGGAATACGGCGAAGAAATGCGCCGCCGGCTGGCCATCTTTGCCGGCGAAAACTTCGACCGCGCCTGAAAAAAGACAGAAAAAAGCGCTCCTCTTATGCCACCCCGGCGTTGGAGAGCGCTTTTTGTTTTGCCTTATTCCTTTTTCATCGAATTCAGGCAGCCCAGAATGCTCTCGGCGGCGCTGAGTTTCATGGCCTCTTTCTCGGCGAAGGAGGCGTCGGCGGCGCTCCACAGGCTGATGGAGCGCTTGGTGGCCAGGATGGAGCTGGCGCTCACGCTGAACTCGTCCAGACCCCAGGCCAGCAGCAGCGGCAGCAGCGCCGGGTCGGCGGCGGCCTCGCCGCACATGCCCACCGGGATGTGCGCCGCCTTGGCCGCGGCGATCACGCTCTTGATACTGCGCAGCACCGCCGGGTGGAACACGGTGTAGAGTTTCGCCACTCTGGCGTTGCCCCGGTCCACCGCCAGGGTGTACTGGGTCAGGTCGTTGGTGCCAATGCTGAAGAAGTCCGCCTCCTGGGCCAGCAGGTCCGCCACCAGGGCGGCGGCGGGGGTCTCGATCATCACGCCCACCTTGATGTCCGGGTCAAAGGCCTTGCCTTCGGCGGCAAGCTCGCCCTTCGCCTTTTCCAGCAGGGCCTTGGCCGCCCGCAGCTCTTCCACTCCGGTGACCAGCGGCAGCATGATACGCACGTTGTGCTTTTCCGCGCCCGCCTGCAGCAGAGCCCGCAGCTGGGTCAGATAGAGGTCCGGGTTATCCAGGCAGTAGCGGATGGCCCGGTGGCCCAGGAAGGGGTTCTCTTCCTTCTCCATGCCAAGATAGGGCACGTCCTTGTCGCCGCCCACGTCCAGCGTGCGGATGATGACCTCCCCGCCGGCGAACTGAGCCGCCACCTGGCGGTAGGCCGCCAGCTGCTCCTCTTCGGTGGGGGCGGCGTCCCGGTCCATGAACAAAAACTCGGTGCGGAACAGCCCGACGCCCTCCGCGCCCTTTTCCAGCGCGGCGGCAGCGTCCTCCGGGCGGCCGATGTTGGCGTAGAGCGCCACGGCCCGGCCGTCGGCGGTGACGGTGGGCTTGCCCAGATACTCCTTCAGGACGGCCCGTCGCTCCTCAAAGGCCACACGGCGCGCCTCGTAATCCTTCACGGTGCGCTCGTCCGGGTCCACATAGACGTGGCCCAGCTCGCCGTCCATGGCGATCTTCGCCCCGGGGGCGATGGCCTCCAGCGCCCCCGGCACGCTGAGCACCGCGGGGATCTCCAGCGCCCGGGCCAGAATGGCCGAGTGGCTGGTGGCGCCGCCCGTTTCGGTGATGATACCGGCGATGTTTTCCCGTTTGAGACCCACCGTCATGCTGGGGGTCAGGTCGTGGGCCACGATCACCGTGCCCGCCGGGGCGGAGGCCAGGTCCTGGTCCTCCCGGCCCAGCAGGGTCTTGAGCAGCCGGTCCCGCAGGTCGGCCACATCGGTGGCCCGCTGGCGGGTCAGCTCGTCCTCCACCGCGCTGAACATGGCGATGAAGCTGCCGCACACCGCGTCCACCGCGGCCTCGGCCACGGCGCCGCCGTCGATCTGCTCGTTCATCTGGCCCACCATGAAGGGGTCGGCCAACATCATGATCTGGCCGGAGAGGATCTCCGCCGCATGCTCGCCCACCTGGCTGGTCATGGCCTGGGCCATGGCGGCCAGCGCTTCGCTCACCGACTTGGCCGCTGCGGCCAGCCGCGCCTTTTCCTGCTCGGCCCCCGCGTACTGCACGCTGGACCAGTCCAGCGCCTGGGTCTGCACCACCAGCGCGGTGCCCAGCCCGACGCCGGCGCACACGCCCGTTCCCTTCAGCATGAAGAACCTCTCCTTCCCTTGTTGTGTGATTACTCGCCCAGGCCGCTGTCGATCAGACGCACGGCTTCCACCAGGGCGGCCTCCTCATCGGGGCCGCTGCACTGCACTTCCACCTCGGTGCCGCATTTAATGCAGGCGGCGATGAGGTTCATAATGCTCTTGGCGTTCACGGTCTTGCCGTTGGCCACCAGGTTCACGTCGCTGTCGAACTTCATCATGGCGTTGGCGAACATGCCGGCGGGACGCATATGCATGCCCATGGGGTTGACGATCTTGGTTTGTTTCGAGACCATTTTTATTCTCCTTTATCTGTTTTGATGAAAGCGGGGGACGTGGCGGTCCCCCGCGCGGATCAAAGGGTTCAGGCTTCCTTGTTCTTCTTCAGGGCCGCCAGCATGGCCATGCCCACAACGCTGCCCGCCACCAGGCTGATGACGTAGCCCAGCACGTTGGTGACCACGGGGAAGACGAAGATACCGCCGTGAGGAGCCATCAGGCCGCAGCCGAAGACCATGGAGAGCGCACCGGCCACCGCGCTGCCCACAACGCAGCTGGGGATGACGCGCAGGGGGTCGGCGGCGGCGAAGGGAATGGCGCCCTCGGAGATGAAGCACAGGCCCATGATGTAGTTCACCACGCCGGACTTGCGCTCGTCGGCGGTGAACTTCTTCTTGAAGAAGGTGGTGCACAGGGCGATGGCAATGGGAGGCACCATGCCGCCCACCATGACGCTGGCCATCATCTGGTACTCGATGGCGCCCTGGCCCGCGCCCGCCGCAAGGGCGGTGGCGATGGCGCCGGTGCCGGTGACGTAAGCCGCCTTGTTGAAGGGGCCGCCCATGTCAATGCTCATCATGCCGCCCAGCACAGCGCCCAGCAGGACCTTGCTGGTGCCGCCCAGGCCGGCCAGGAAGCTGGTGAGGCCGGTGTTCAGCGCACCCACGATGGGGCCGAAGGCGCACATGAACAGGCCCATGAACAGAACGCCCACCACGGGGTAGAGCAGGATGGGTTTGATGCCTTCCAGGCTGCGGGGCAGCTTGTCGCACAGCTTTTCAAAGGCCAGCATGAAGTAGCCGCCCACAAAGCCCGCCAGCAGCGCGCCCAAAAAGCCGGAGGCAACGGGCTCGGCAGTGCCGGCGATGGTGGCGAAGCTGGTGCCCGCGGCGGCCATGCTGCCGCCCACGAAGCCCACCACCAGGCCCGGACGGTCGGCAATGCTCATGGCGATGTAGCCCGCCAGGATGGGCAGCATGAAGTTGAAGGCCACGCCGCCCACGGTCTTGAAGAAGGCGGCCACGGGGGTGCCCATGCCGAAGTTGGCGGCGTTGTTGGGGTCAAAGGTGTCCAGCAGGAAGGCCAGGGCGATGAGGATACCGCCGCCGATGACGAAGGGCAGCATGTGAGACACGCCGTTCATCAGGTCCTTGTAGGTCTTGCGGCCCAGGGACTCCTTCGCCGCGGAGGCAGTCTCCACGGTCTCGGCGCCGCCCTGGTGATGGTAAACGGGAGCCGAGCCCGCCGCCGCGCTCTTCACCAGTTCCTCCGCCTTGTGAATGCCGTCGCTCACCGGCACAAAGATGACCGGTTTGCCCTCGAAGCGGGCGGTCTCCACGTTCTTGTCGGCGGCCACGATGATACCGTCGGCCGCGGCGATCTCCTCAGCGGTCAGGGCGTTCTTCACGCCGCCGGAGCCGTTGGTCTCCACCTTCACGGTGATGTTCAGGGCCTTGCCGGCCTTCTCCAGGGCCTCGGCGGCCATGTAGGTGTGGGCAATGCCGGTGGGGCAGGCGGTGACGGCCAGCACCCGGTACTCCGCGCCCGCGTTCTTGGCGGCTTTGGCGGCGGCCTCTTCGGCGGTGTCCACCGACTCAACGCCGGGCACGCCCACCTCGCCGTACTTGGCGGCTTCGGCCTTGTCGATCACCGCCAAAAACTCCTCGGCGGTCTTGGCGGCCCGCAGGCCGGAGGTGAACTCCGGGTCCATCAGCAGCACCATCAGGCGGCTGAGGATCTCCAGGTGCAGGTTGCCGTCCAGGGGGGCGGCGATCATAAAGAACAGGTCGCTGGGCTGTTTGTCCATGGCGCCGTAGTCCACGCCCTGGGTGAGGGTCATGGCTGCCAGGCCGGGGTTCGACACGGCGTCGCTCTTGGCGTGGGGCACGGCAATGCCCGCCTCGATGGCGGTGCTGCTCTGGGCCTCGCGGGCCAGAATGGCCTCCTTGTAGGCGTCCTTGTCCGCCAGGTGGCCGCCGGCGGCCTGCAGGCCGATCAGGGTGTCGATGGCGCCCGCCTTGTCGGCGGCCTGACCGCCCAGCAGAATGCTCTGAGGTTTCAACAGGTCTGTGATGCGCATGGTGTTCCTTCCTCTCTCTATTTTAAAAGCTGTGGCTCTGCCCGCTTTGGGTCAGCGATGGGATGGCGCCGGGCGGTTCCGGCGCGGGGTGGATTCGCCAAGGGCCGGGGGTCTGCCCCGCCTCAGCGCTGCAAAAGGGCCTCGATCTCGGCCCGGGTGGCAAGGGCGTCGGAAAAAGCGGTGGCGCTGCCGCAGGCGGAGCCCAGGCGCAGCGCCCAGGCGTAATCGCCTTTTTCCAGCCAGCCGGCGATGAAGCCGGCCACCATGGAGTCGCCCGCGCCCACCGAGTTCTTCACCTTGCCCTTGAAGGCTTCCAGCCGGTGCACGCTGCCGCCTTCATCCAGCAGCAGCGCGCCGTCGCCCGCCATGCTCACCAGCACGTTGCGGGCGCCCTTTTGCTGCAAAAGGCGGGCGCATTCCACGATCTCGGCGTCGGTGTGAAGGGTGCGGCCGAAGATCTCGCCCAGTTCGTGGTTGTTGGGCTTGATGAGGAACGGCTTGTAGGGCAGCACCTTCACCAGCAGTTCGCCGGTGGCGTCCACCGCACAGAGCACGCCCTTCGGGGCCAGTTTTTCCAGAATGCGCTGGTAAACGTCGCTGGGCAGGCTGGAGGGAATGCTGCCCGCCAGCACCAGCACGTCCCCGGCGGTGAGGCGCTCCAGCTTGTGGAACAGCTCCTCCAGCGCCTGCGCGGGGATGTGGGGGCCCTGGCCGTTGATCTCGGTCTCGGCGGAGGCCTTGATCTTCACGTTGATACGGGTCAGGCCCTCGTTCAGGCGGATAAAATCGGCGTTCACCCCCCGGCGGGCCAGCCCCGCCTCCACGGCCTCGCCGGTGAAACCGGCCACAAAGCCCAGGGCTACGCTTTTGAAGCCCAGCTGGCCCAGCACGCAGGAGACGTTGATCCCCTTGCCGCCCAGCTGGATGTCCTCGCTCTGGGTGCGGTTCACGCTGCCCGGCTCAAAGGCGGGCAGGCGCACCACATAGTCCAGCGCGGGGTTGAAGGTCACGGTGTAGATCATTGGTCAGGTTCGACCTCCTTGATGATGGCGTGTTTTGCATAAACTTTGTCCGGCAGGCGGTCGGTGATGATACAGCCCCGCTCCAGAGGGGCCACCGTCACCGCCGAAACGCGGCCGAACTTGGAGGAATCCGCCAGGATGTAGCTCACATAGGACTGGTCCATGGCGGTGGATTTCACCAGCGCTTCCTCCGGGTCGGGGGTGGTGTAGCCCTGGTTCAGGGCAATGCCGTTCACCCCCAGAAAGGCTTTGGTGAAGTTGAAGCGGCCGAGGCTCTGCACCGCCGCGGCGCCCACGATGGCCTCGGTGCCCGGCTTGAGCATGCCCCCCAGCACATAGGCCTTGAAGCCCTTCTGCACCAGTTTCTGGGCGTGCATTACGCCGCTGGTCACGATCACCGCGCCGCCCGGCTGCAAAAAGTCCAACATCATCAGGGTGGTGCTGCCCGCGTCCAGAAAGACCACGTCGTCCGGCTGGATCTGCTTTGCGGCGTAGCGGGCGATGGCCTGCTTTTCGGCCACGTTCAGCTGCTCCTTGGCGCTCATGGCCGCCTCGCCGGAGTCGAATGCCTCTTCCCGGGCCACGGCCCCGCCGTGTACCTTGTTTAGTTTGCCCTGCCCGGCCAGGAGTATCAGATCCCGCCGGATGGTGGATTCAGAGGCGTCCAGCGCCTGGGCCAGTTCGGTGACGGTGGCTGCCCGCTTTTTCTGCAGCAGCTCCTGGATGGCCGCAAACCGCTCCTCTGCCAGCATTCTCCTCACTTCCTTTCTTCTGCCTTCACTATACCACGTCAAATAATCAAAATCAAGCAAAATCATTCACGACAGCGCACAAATTTGGCGGCAGGTTTTGGTCAATGTGAACAGTTTTGGCTGAATTATCCCCCAAAAGGGCCGATTTTCCCTTGATTCGAGCATAAACTTCCAAAAAGTGAGCGCATTCGCGCGCGATAGAACGCAAAAAGGCCCGGCGCACAGGCGCCGGGCCGTGAAAGATGAGATCGTTCTGCCGTTCAGTCCGCGGCGGGGGCGGTCAGGTCCTCTTCCAAAAGGCGGGCCTTCACCTGCAGCAGGCTGGACGCCTCGGTGGAAAAACACCGCACGCCCTGCCGGGCGTAGCGCACCACCTGGTTGGGGCTGCCCGCGTGCACTCCGCAGATACACACCGGCGCGCCGGCTTCGGCCGCCGCCTGGGTGACCATGCCCACCAGCCGGTGCACCGCCGGGCTGCGCCCGCTGAAGAAGTCAGAAAAGCGGCCGTCCAGACGGTCGGCGGCGTAGGTGTACTGCACCAGGTCGTTGGTGCCCACCACCAGAAAACGGCACCCGGCGGCCAGGATGTCCGGCGCCAGCAGGGCGGCGCTGGGGGTCTCCACCATGCAGCCGAATTCCATCTCTTCGTTGAACACCACGCCCCGGCGGCGCAGGGTGCGGCGGGCCTTTTCCACATGTTCCATGGCCCGCAGCCAGTCCTCCGGGCCGCTGACCATGGGGATGGACACCCGCAGCGGGCCCCGTGCTCCTGCCCGCAGCAGGGCGCACAACTGTTCCTCAAACATCTGCGGGTGGGCCAGGCTCATCCGCAGGCCCCGCATGCCCAGGGCCGGATTGGGGGAATCCTCGGTGAGGCCGGGCACGCTTTTGTCGGCCCCGATGTCAAAGGTGCACACCGTCACCGGCTTGCCGTTTGCCGCCTGCAGGCAGCTGAGGTAGAAATAATACTGCTCCTCCTCGCTGGGGATACGGCCCGCCATGATGGAGAACTCGCTGCGCAAAAGGCCCACGCCCTCGGCGCCCGCCTGCATGGCCAGTTCCACGTCCTCGGGGCCGGAGCAGCTGGCCATCAGGGCCACATGGGTGCCGTTCTTGGTGCGGCAGGGCCCCGCGTCCAGGGCCGCCAGCCGCTTTTTCAGGATGGACGCGCCCACGATCCGCCGCTGGGCGTCCTTGCGCACGGCCTCGTCCGGTTCCAGGATGAGGCGGCCGTTGTCCGCGTCCAGCACCGCGCCGCCGGCGTAGTTCTGGCCCAGGAAGCCCGGCCCCAGCTGCACCACGGCGGGAATGCCCATGGTGCGGGCGATGATGGAGGCGTGGCTCTGCTCGCTGCCCTCGGCGCAGGCCACCCCCAGCAGCATGCCCCGCCCGATGGACACGATGTCGCTGGGGTAGATGTTTTCGCTCACCAGGATGGAGGGCGTGTCCAGCCGCAGCAGGGTGCGGGGCCGCCCGTCCAGGATGTTCACCACCCGGCGGCAGGCGTCCAGCACGTCCACCGCCCGCTGGCGTATGTACTCGTCCTCGGCGTCCTCGATCCGCCGCGCAAACAGCTGCGCCGCCCGCTCCACCGCGGGGGCAGCCCCCGCGCCGGCGGCGATGTAGGCCGCGATCTCCCGGTTGAGGCCGGGGTCGTCCAGCATGACCTGCTGGAACAGGAAGATATCCTTGTCGGTGCCTACGGCGGCTTCCTCCAGAAGGCGAAGTTCGTCCTTTGCCAGCACCACCGCCGCGTTCAGCAGGGCCTGTTCCCGGCCGGGGGTCAGCACCACCCGCTCCAGGCCCGGCCCGCTGTGCTGCAGCCGGCGCACCGGACCCATCACCAGGCCCGGCGAGGCTGCTGCGCCCTGATATGTCTGCATGGATGCTCCCCCTTTCTTCTGAAACCGCCCCGGAAGGGCGGTTTACTGCCCGGTGAGAACAAAGCGTACCAGCGCCGTCAAAAACTCGCCCGGCACCGCCGCGGACACCGCGGCCTCCACGGGCCGCCAGCCCGCCTCCTGCCGGAAGAGCGGATAAAAGCGCGCGGCGGCGTCCGCGTCGCTTTGCTTCAAAAATGCGTCGCACAGTTCCTCGGCGGTGTAGACCCCCACCGGGTCCACCCCCGCCAGCTCGCAGGCCCGCTCCAGCGGGGCCAGCGCCCGTGCCTGCTCGGTGGTGCACCAGCGCTCCATGGGGCGCAGTGCCGCGCCCTCCGCCAGCGCCAGGGAGGGGCTGCGGCCGATGGCGGCCCGCAGCAGCCGGGCGTAGGGCCGCACGAACCGCTCCGCCAGCTTTTTGTCCTCCCCCGCCCGCAGGGCATAGGCCACGCCCGACAGGCGGCCGAAGGCGCGGTAGCAGTCCTGATAGCCCAGGGCGATGTTCCGCTTTGCGCAGGCGGGCTCAAAGCGCAGGATGGGCCCCAGGTCCCAGTAGCTGCGCACGCAGGTGGTGGGCAGGCCGGTGAGGTTGGGCAGCGTCACGCCCACGCCGTCCACATCCACCGCCAAAAGTTCCTCGGCCCCCATCCGGGCTGCCAGGCCCAGGGGCATGTTGTCGGAATAACCGCCGTCGATGTATTCCTCCCCGTCGATGGTGCGGGGCCGGAAGGCGGGGAAACAGGCCGCCGAAGCCAGCATATAATCCGCCAGGCGTCCCTCCGGGATCTCCTCCAGCGACAGCTTCAGGGGCTTCAGGGTGTTTTTCTGCACGGTCACCAGGCCGTAGCGCACCGGCGCCGCCCGCAGGGCCTTTTCGTCCACCACCCGGCGCACGGTGGCCTCCAGCGGGGTCACGTCCATGCCGCCGTGCTCCACCGCCGCCTGCACAAAATCGCCCCAGTCGGCGGGGCGGCCGTCCGGCGCGGGCTCCATCACCTGGTCGTCGCCGATGGTCAGCCACATTTCCTGGGCCAGCTCCCAGTTGTCCAGGGCGAAGAGCGCCCCGTTCAGGCACCCCACCGAGGTGCCGGTGATCACGCCGGCATGCCAGTCCAGCTCGGAGAGGGCCTTGTAGACCCCCACCTGATAGCTGCCCTTGGCGCCGCCGCCGGCCAGCACGAGACCTTTTGTCATTCTGTTATCCTTTCCGGGGCGGGCAGGCCCGCCCCGCGGAACTGTTCTTTATTATACCATATTATACCACGGATTTATGACGGAACAACGTCCAACCCGCCGGAGGGAGAAGGATAAATTGACAAAAATCAGAGCGGATTTTGCAAATTCTCTTGCCCTTTGTGAGAAAATGGTCTATAATGAAGCAACAAACAGTGCGTCGTCCGGTAGCCTGCCGCGGAATGCGGCAGGCTGTTTTACACCGGAACGCCAAAATCAAAGGAGGGTCTCATTTTTATGAACGCGATGGTCCTTGTGGCGGCGGGCGCGGTGCTGGCGCTGGCCTTTGCTGCCACCATGTTCCGGTGGGTGAAGGCGCAGCCCGTGGGAACGCCGCAGATGGAGAAGATCTCCAATGCGGTCAGCAGCGGCGCCACCGCCTACCTGAAGCGGCAGTACAAAGGCGTGGCCGTTTTCTTCGTGGTGGTGTTCTGCATTCTGCTGGCAATGGCCGCCCTGGGCTTCTTGAGCTACTTCACCCCCTTCGCCTTTGTCACCGGCGGCTTCTTCAGCGGCCTGACGGGCTTCATCGGCATGAAAACGGCCACCATGGCCAACTGCCGCACCGCCAACGCCGCCTCCGACAGCCTCAACCGCGGCCTGCGGGTGGCTTTCTCGGCGGGCAGCGTCATGGGCTTCACCGTGGTGGGCCTGGGGCTTCTGGACCTGTCTTTCTGGTATTTCTTCCTGCGCTTCTGGTACACCACCGTGGACCCGGTGACCAGCACCGAGCTGCTGATTCAGAACATCACCTCCAACATGCTCACCTTCGGCATGGGCGCCTCCAGCATGGCGCTGTTTGCCCGTGTGGGCGGCGGTATCTTCACCAAAGCCGCCGACGTGGGCGCCGACCTGGTGGGCAAGGTGGAAGCGGGAATTCCCGAAGATGACCCCCGCAACCCCGCCGTCATCGCCGACAACGTGGGCGACAACGTGGGCGA
>NHCFR05603__coassemble_341_pt1 | contig 41694 bp, 36 predicted proteins | sample NHCFR05603__metabat2_low_PE_044 | metagenome-assembled genome bin NHCFR05603 | reverse complement strand
GCCCGTGCTGGTGCGCCGCGCCATGTGCTGCGACTTCAGCTGGAACGTCTCCGCCCACTCCTACATTGACATGTACCATCAGGTGATGAACCTCTGGTAAATCAGACCGGCAAGGGGGCCGGGCCGCCGAACTGGGGCGGCCCGGCCCCCATTTTTCGCGGGCGGCGGCAGGCGGAAGGGCGTTTCAAAGATGTAAAAATGCGCCCGGCAAAATGCAAAAATTGCCCGCCGGGACTGGAAAACCGTCGAAACAGGTCTATAATAGGGGTATGCCCGTTCCGCCGGGGGATGGAAGCCGGGCAGGAAAGAGAGTGACCCTTGCAAATGGCAGAAAAGAAGCAAACAACCAAAAAGAGCAGCCCCGCGTTGACGCTGGTGCTGCTTGTGCTGGCGGTGTTCGCCATGCTGGCGGCCCTTTGGTATTACAGCGGCAGTGCGCTGCCGGTGGACGGCGAGGACGTGGGCAGCGTGTCCGCCGCGCAGCCGGAGGACGAGACCCCGGCCACACCGGCCCCCACCCCCAGCCCCGAACCCACACCGCTGCCCGAGACCCTGCTCACCGACGAGGCTGCGGCCACATTGGACGCGTTTCTGGACGCGCAGCCGGGCACTGTGTCGGTGTGGCTGCAGGATCTGACCACCGGCGATACATACACCTACGGTGAGTCTTCCGGCTTCTACTGCGCCAGCACCCTGAAAGCCCCCTACGCCCTGTGGCTGGCCCAGCGGGACGAGGCAGGGGAGATCGACCTGGACACCGAGTGGAACGGTTCCACCGGCTGGGACCGCATTTACACCATGATCACCGTGAGCTCCAACGACGCGGCCCACGGCCTGGCGGGAATGTGGCCAGCCACCGCGGACACCGGATTCCAGGACTTTTTGACCCAGCTGGGGTTCACTGCCCCCGAGGGCTGCGAGATCACCCAGGAAGAGGGCATTCACGGCTGGACCACCGCCCAGGACGGCGGGCTTTCCATGCTGGCGTTGTATGAGTATTTCGAGACCGATACCGAGAACGCCCGGCGGCTGAAAGAGACCTTCCTGGAGGCGCAGCACGACTACCTGTGGTTCCCGGCGCCCGCCGCCAAGAAGTACGGCAGCTGGGACAACGCCTTCCACGACATGGGGATCGTCTATTCCGAGCGGCCCTACATCCTTTCGGTGTTCACCAGCTACGGCACTCAGGACGAGCCCCCCGCCGAGGGCATTGAGATGATGCAGCAGTTCGGCCATCTGGTGGCCGGGGTGCTGGGGCAGGGAGAATGACCGCCCGTTTGCATGAAAAAAGCCGCCGCACCCGGTTTTCCGGGTGCGGCGGCCTTTTTTATTCTTCTTTTCCTGCGCTTGCCAGATGGCTCTCCAAACGGTGGATGAGCATTTCCACCGCCACCGGGTTTTTGCCGCCCTCGGGGATGATGAGGTCGGCCCGGCGCTTGCTGGGCTCCACGAACTGCTCGTGCATGGGCTTCACCGTGGTCAGGTACTGGGTGACCACGCTGTCCAGCGTGCGGCCCCGCTTTTTCACGTCTCGCACGATACGGCGCAGAATGCGCACGTCGGCGTCGGTGTCCACGAACACCTTGATGTCCATCAGGTCGCACAGCTCCGGGCTGGCGAAGATGAGAATGCCCTCCACCAGGATCACCGGCGCGGGGTGGATCTGGATGAAGTCGTCCGAGCGGTTGTGCTGGGAGAAATCGTACACCGGGCACAGCACCGCTTCACCCGCCTTCAGAGCCTTGATGTGCTCCACCATCAGTTCCGTCTCAAAGGCGTTGGGATGGTCGTAGTTGGTCAGACAGCGCTGCTCGTAGGTCAGCTCGTCCTGGCGTTTGTAGTAGTTGTCGTGGCTGATGACGCTGATCTGCTCGCCAAAGCGCTCCTTCAGCCGCTTGGTCAGTGTGGTCTTTCCGCTGCCGGTGCCGCCGGCAATGCCCAGTACCATCGTGTTCATACCGCAGTCTCCTTTATCCTGTTTGCCCGCCGGCCCGCTGCCGGCGGAAAAAGACGGGGAAAAGCCCCGCTGCCCGGGGCGCGCCTGCCTTCAATCCGCGGGCAGGTTGGGGCGGTCCTGGTCGCCGTCGGCTTTGAACAGCACAAAGCGCTCAGGATCGCTGGTGAAATAATAATATTCCGTGTTTTCAAAAAGGGGCGGCTGCAGGTAGTTGGGCAGGATGTTTCCGTCTCCCTCTTTGCGCTCGCAGAAGCCCGCCGCCGCCATCACCGACGGGTCCACCCCGGCGCAGTAGCACTCGGCGTATTCCGCGCCGCTTTCCTTCAAAAGCCTGTCGATGGCCTTGCCCAGCCGGGGCAGCAGGCAGGTGTTGCCCACAAAGTCGGCAATGCGCAGGACTTTGCCCTGGCCGCTGTCCACCACACGGCAGACAAGATACGCCAGCAGCCGTCCGCCTGCCTTTGCGGCGTAGACCGAATAGGTCAGGTGAGGGAAGGCGAAATACCGCCGCTGCATGTACCACACATCCTTGCGGGGCGTGTGGGGGCTGTCCGGCATGCCCAGCGCAGCCAGCGCTTCGGGACCTTCCACCGGCTCCAGCGCCAGGTCGCCCCCGGCGGGCAGCACGGTGGGATCCGTCACCCGGGCCAGCCGGTATTCCGAAAGGCCCGCCAGCCGGTAGAAATGGCCCACCCGGTCGGCGTGCCAGCCGAGAAAACGGTAGAACGCCATGGTCTTGGGCCGGATGTTGTTGCAGGCCACCACCTGCGCGCCGGTGAGGGCGGGCAGGGCGTCCATCAGTTCCAGCCCCACGCCGTTGTGGCCTTTGGCCGCCACCCACACCGACACCCAGATGTCGGCGCCGGGGGTATCGGCGGAGCGTATGTAGCCTGCCACGGCGGCAAGAACGCCCTCCTCTTCGGCCAGGGCGAACTGGAGCACATTGCCGTTTTTGTAATAAAAATTGAAATATTCCTCTCTGTTTACAAGAGGCAGCCGCCAGTCGAAGTTGGCGTTGATGAAATCCACCACTTTTTGGGCCTCGTCCGGGCGGGCAAGGCGCAGCACCGGGGCGCTCACAGGGCGCTGCCCCCGGTGATGGGCAGAGTGATGCCGGTGATGAAGCCCGCCTCGTCACTGAGCAGGAAGGCCATGGCGGGCACCACGTCCGCGGGGGTGGCGTTGCGGCCCATGGGGTTGGCCTCGGCGCTGGCCTGCACGATCAGGTCGCTGGTGTCGGCCAGGAACTTGGTCTCCATCATGCTGGGGGCCACGCAGTTCACCGTGACGCCGAAGGGGGCGTAGTCCGCCGCCAGGCTCTTGGCAAGGCCGCCCAGGGCGCTCTTGACCATGATGTAGGCGGCGGTGTTCTTGGGGGGCAGGCCCAGCAGGTAGCTGGTGAGCATGAAGAGCACCCGGCCCTTCTTCGCCTTGGCCATGGCGGGCACGAAGGCTTTGCACAGCGCCACCGCGCTGCGCAGCTGCACGCTCAGGTCCTTTTCAAAGCGTTCTTCGTCGAACTTTTTGAATTTGGTGTTCACCACCCGCAGCGCGGGCAGGTGAACGAAGTGGGTGGGGGCGGGGCAGGTGGCCTGCACGTCGGCGATGAAGGTCTCCAGCGCCTTTTCGTTGGTCAGGTCCACGTCGTAGGTGCGGATGGTGCCGGGGTGTTCCTTGCACAGCTCGGCCAGGCCCCCCAGGTCGCCCGCGCCCTGGGCGATGAACAGATCCCCCGGCTGCCACAGGCGGCGGATGAGGGCGCAGCCCACGTCGCTGGACGCGCCGGTGATGAGATAGACGTTGCTCATATGTCCTCCTTATTTCGCCACGCCGGCCTTGATGAGCCCGCGGGTGACCTTCTGGCCGTTCTGGTTTTCGATGACCGCTTTGACGGTGATCTCGCCGAAGGTCTCGTTCACCTCGGTCACCTTGCCGGTGACGGTGAGGGTGTCGCCAATGAAAACAGGCTTGGCAAATTTGGCCTCCACGCTGTGGAGCAGGCAGTGCTCGCCCGGCAGGTAGACCCCCGCCAGGGTGGAGAAAAAGCTGGCGCCCAGCATGCCGTAGACCACCCGCCCGGGATAGCCCCGGCCGGCGGCGTACTCCGCGTCCATGTGGATGGGGCTGTTGTCGCCGGAAACGGCGTAAAAGGCGTCCATCATCGCCTCGGTCACGGTGACGGTGAAGCTCTCGGTCATGCCGGGGGTGATGTCGGCCAGAGTGTAGCTGTTCATGGGTGCAAAACTCCTTTTTTCAGTGAGGCGGGCCGTGCCGCCCGGCGGGGGCGGCGCTGCCTTTAAAAAAGGCCGGGCAGGTGCCCGGCCTTTTTGCAGCATAGGATCAGGCGGTGAGCCGCTCGATCAGGTCCAGCAGGTCGCCCACGTTCTCCAGACCGCGCACGTCCTCCAGCTTGAACTTGAGGCCGAACTTCTTCTCCATGGCGGTGAGCAGGTTGATCTGCTCCAGGCTGTCCCAGTCCTCAATGTCGTCGGCGCAGGTCTCACGGGTGATGACCAGTTCCTCGTCGTCGAAGTTGTCGCGGAAAATCTCCTGCACGGCCTCGAAAATGCTCTGCTTATCCATTGTTTGAACGCTCCTTTTCGGGTCAGACCCGTTTGATCTCCATCACGCCGCACTGGGGCTGGTAGCCCTCGAAACCGGTGAACTCAAAAGTGCAGTTGCCGGCCTCGTCCTCGGCGGTTTTTACAAAGCCGATTGTAGCATAAAAATCCTTCACAAGCAAGTTTTTGGCGGTGGGGTAGTAGTGGCCCACGATGGTCTTGACCCCCGCCTCGGCGGCCCGGCGCACCAGCTCGTCGAACATGGCGTGCTCCAGCCGGCGCTTGAAGGTGCGGCAGCTCATGATCCACAGGTCCATCTCCAGCACGTCGCCCTGCTTGTGGCCGATCATGGCGGTGACAAGGCCGTTGTCGCCGAACTTGTCCACCAGGCGGCCGTACTGGGTGATGTACTCGTCGTTGTCCAGCAGGCTCTCCACTTCGGCGGCGGTGTAGCGGCGGGTGGTCAGATTGAACTGGTTGGTCTTGTTGATCAGCTGGGTGATACGCTCGGCGTGGGGCGCGTCGAAGGCGCCGATCTCACACACCATGTCAAGGCTCCTGAGGTAGTCGTCATAGTTGCCGAAGCTCTGCTCCAGCTGAGCGCGCTGGGCGTTCTGCTTGTACATCTCGGCGCGCTTTTTGTCGTCCGCCGAGAGGGTGGTCACCTCGAAGTAGCCCGCCCGGTCGATGGCGGCGACGTACTCCTCGGGGCAGGTGAGTTCCGGCACCGTGACCATGGGCAGCTCCCGGCGCACGATCTCCCGCTCGGCGGGGTTGTCGTCCACAAAGACGAAGCTCTCGGGCAGGATGTTGATCTCCTTGGCCATGGCGGCGATGTTCAGGTGCTTGGGGTCCCAGTTGGCCTTGAAGCAGAGGAAGTCGTCCGCTTTCAGAACGCTGTCCGCCCGCTCAAAGCCAGTGCGGGCGATGGACTCCTCGTTCTTGCTGCACACGTTCAGCAGAATGCCCAGCTTGCCCAGAGCCTTCAGATAGCCCTGGAACTCGGCGTAGGCCATGCCGGCGGGGGTCTCGTTGCCCATCACGATGCCCTCGGCGCCGTCGTCGCCGATGATACCGCCCCAGAGGGTGTTGTCCAGATCGAGGGCCAGGGCCTTTTTGTTCTTGCCCAGCAGGCTCTTGATGATGTTGGCCACGCTCTGGCACAGGTAGGGCAGGCACTCCAGGCTCACCGCGTACTTGTAGGCGTACCAGGCGGTGGGGTCGCTGAAGCGGTCCATGCCGTAGAGGGCCTGCAGATAGGCCAGGTCGTTGATGTAAAGGTTCGGGGTGGCCTCGGCCAGCGCGGCCAGCTTCTCGTTGAGCCGGCGCACAAAGCGCACCCGGCCGTGGGCGTCCGTGCCTTCCCGGTTGCCCATCACCCGGTAGAGGGGCAGGTCGAAGTTGTTGATGACCACCGGGCAGCCAAAGCCCAGCGCCGCCTTGACCGCCTGCTCAAAACGGGCAAACTCCGCATTCAGTTTTTCCTCGCAGGCCGCGGCGTCGTCCTCGGCCTCGGGCCAGAGCTTGATGTTCCGCTGGCTGGTGTGGATGTAGATGAAATCCGGGGCGAAGGCTTTGAGAGAACCGTCGTCGAACACCAGGTTCTCAAAGAACAGGGAATAGCCGCCCTCGTAGAATTCCGGCTGAATGCCGTTGGCCAGCAAAAACAGTTCCAGAATGTTTTTGATCTCGCCGATGGTGCTGCCGCTCATCAGAGCCACTTTTTTGGGGATGAGGCCCTCTTTCTGCAAAAGCTCGCGCTTGATACGCCGCTTCTGCTGCAAAACCAGAGCGGGATCGAAATCACTGCGTAAAAGGTCCACGGTGACGCCTCCGTTGTTTACAAATTTTTACAAAAACATTGTACCATAGCCCCCGTACAAAAGCAACAAAGAAAGCCCCCCGGCGGGCGGCCGCGGCCCATGCGGCGTCAGGCGCCGAAGTCCTCCAGCAGACGGTCCAGCTGCTCGCGGCTCTCCAGCGGAATGCCCGCCTGCAGGGCGGCCACGTCCCCCTCGGGCAGCAGGTGGGTGTAGACGTCGTAGACCTGAAGCGGCTCGCCGCCTTCCGGGGCGAACACCGCCAGCCTGCCGCCGTGATCCTTTAGAATATAAGGTGCGGCGGAGGAACTGTCCTGCGCGGCGCGGCCGGGCCGGACCATCCAGAAAAGGCTCAGAGCGAGGCTCACGGCGCACAGCACCGCCAGCAGCGCGACCCAGATCTTTGTCATGGAAAAGACCCCCTTTCACGGCCAGTATGGGCCCTGCCCGGGCCATTCATACAATTTTCAGGGGGATTTCACTGTACTTAGTGGGGTGGGTTGTGGTATAATACCAGCATGGCGGTCCGCGGCCGTCTGTTTTCGTTTGCGCGAAAAGACGTGCCAGGCCGCTGAGTACACACCGATTTTCCGCAAAGGAGGCGGTCCTCATAGAATCCAACGAGCATCGCAGCATCCGTCGTCCCGACGGTTCCGGCACCTCCGGCGCCCACAGCGCCGGCACTTCCGGTTCCGCCCAGGGCCGGAAACTCAACCGCACCGGCACTTCCCACGCCGGCGCCGCGTCTCATGCTTCCGGCGAGCGCGCTCCGGCGCATACCGGCGCGTCTTCCGGCGCAAGGAGCAGCGCGCCCTCCGGGCACAGCGTGTCCCGCAGCGGGGCCTCCCGCAGCAGCACAAAGAACGGGCCTTCCCGCATTTCCTCTTCGCCCCGGCGCTCTTCGCGCCCGGCGGGCCAGGAGCCTGGGGAGGGCAATGGTTCCCACGGGCCCCGGGGCAAAAAGCAGTCCAAGGGCATGCGGATCTTCAAGGGCTTTATGAAGTTCGTCGCGGCCTGTATCTGTCTGGGCGTGATGGTGGGCAGTGTGCTGGCCGTTCTGCTGAGCCTCTACGCCGTGGAGATCACGGCCAACGACGCGGAGCTGCTGGACCTGACCAACCTGGAGCTGGCCCAGACCAGCCAGCTGCTGGCCGAGGACCACGACACCGGCGAGTGGGTGGTCGTGGAAGAATGGCACGACAGCAACGACCGCGAATGGGTGGACCTGCAGGAGATCGAGTCCAACCCCTATCTGAAGTGGGCCTTCATCTGCGTGGAGGACAAGGACTTCTACGAGCACAGCGGCGTGAACTTCAAGCGCACCTTTGCCGCGGGCGTGAACTACATCGCCACCAAGCTGGGCTTCCCCATCTATGACAGCATGCAGGGCGCTTCCACCCTGGACCAGCAGCTCATCAAGAACATCCTGGGCGACGACGACGTGTCGGTGGACCGCAAGCTGCGCGAGATCTTCCGCGCCCTGGGCCTGGACAAGCGCTACGACAAGGACACCATTCTGGAAGCCTACCTGAACACGGTGAGCCTTTCCGGCTCCATCGCCGGCGTCAAGGCGGGCGCGTCCAACTACTTCGGGCTCAACGACCTAGCCGAGCTTTCGCCGGCCCAGTGCGCCAGCATTGCCGCCATCACCAAGAACCCCACCGGCTACAACCCCTACACCAATCCCGAGCAGCACCTGCAGCGCCGCAACTGGATCCTGCAGCTGATGCACGAGCAGGGCAAGCTGACCGATTCGGAATATGAGGACGCGGTGAACAGCCCTCTGGTGCTGGCGGAGGAGAAGGAGGCCGAGGTGGTCACCACCTCTTCCAACAACTCCTACTTTGCCGACGCGGTGTACAAAATGCTGCAAAAGCAGCTGCAGGACGAAATGGGCTACACCGCCGCCGAGGCGCACAACCTCATCTACAACGGCGGCCTGCGGATCTACACCACCATGGACCCCTACATCCAGGAGGAAATGGAGAAGATCATGCTCAACGCCGACGACGCCATCCCGGCGCTGTGGCATGAGGAGGAGATCCTGCAGAGCCAGGTGCCCGACCCGGCCCAGCTGGAAAACATCGTGGTGAACGATGACGGCACCTACAAGACCGGCACCAACAAGAAGGGCGAGCCGGTGTACTACTACAACGCCCGCACCCAGGCGGCCATGCTCACCATGGACTATTCCGGCCAGGTGCTGGCGCTGGTGGGCGGCCTGGGCGAAAAGACCACGGACCTTGGCCTGAACCGTGCGGTGGCCCCCGAATACGGCGGCACCCAGCGGTCGGTGGGTTCCACCATGAAACCGGTGGCTGCCTATTCCCTGGGCATTGACTCCGGCCTCATCAACTACTCTACCGCTCTGCCTGACCTGGGCGTGGGCAAGATCATCAAAGAAAACCTGCGTTCCACCTACCCCCAGTACGGCACCAAGATGTACGAGAACGACGCCCCCGAGGTGCTGGCCAACCCCGACATCTGGCAGGACTGGCCCAAGAACTATGAGGGCTTTGGCGACGGCGCACTGGTGACGGTGAACACCGCCATCGCCCGCTCCAAAAACACCATCGCGGTGCGAGTGGGCCAGCGTGTGGGCAAGGACTATATGTACAGCTTTGCCCACGACACTCTGGGCATGACCCATCTCACCGAGGCGGACGCCGACTACGCGCCCATGGTGCTGGGCAGCCTTTCCGAGGGTATCAGCCTGATGGAACTCACCTCCGCGTACCAGATGTTCGGCAACGGCGGCGAGTATGTGACCCCGCACCTCTACACCATCGTGGAGAACGCCGTTACCGGCGAGATCATTCTGGACAACACCGTCAACGTGGTGCACACCCAGGCCATCAAACCCAGCACGGCCATGATCATGAACCGGCTGCTGCAGGGCGTTCTGGGCCCCAACGGCACCGCCGGCACCTCCATCCGCCCCGCCGGCGAGATGGAAGCCGCCGCCAAGACCGGTACCACCACCGACAACCACGACTTCACCTTTGTGGGCCTGACCCCCTACTACGTCACCGGCGTGTGGTGGGGCTATGACCAGCCCTATGACTTCACCGACGTGAAGAGGGGCCAGAACGCAAAACCCATCCAGAAGGCGTGGAAACAGCTGATGGACACCATCCAGGCGGACCTGGAGACCAAGAGCTTCCCGGTGAGCGACGATGTGCAGACCGCCACCTACTGTGTGGACAGCGGCGAGCTGGCCGTCAACTGCCCCAACAGGGCAGTGGGCTACTACACCGCCGACAACATGCCCGGCTACTGCACCCTCCATCCCTGAGGCAAAATAAACAAGGCCCCTTCTGTGCGCACCCTGCGCACAGAAGGGGCCTTTTGTGTATTGTGTGCAAACGGAATGCGCGGGCGGGGCCCAAACTGCTCCTTTTGCCGAAAATCGCGCCGCGTCCACACTGGGCCTTGCACTTTGGCGTGGCAAAGTGGTATAGTATAAACATTGTAACACCTTTGGACACAAATGTGCTTTCGTCGAGTACAATCGCGCCCCTTGCGGGGGGATTTGGAGGAAGAGTATGGAACGTCGTTTCTTGCTGGTGGACGCAAGCGTGCTGCCGGACGTTTTCATCAAGGTGCTCAAGGCCAAGGAACTGCTGGCCAGCGGCGCTGTGCGGAACATCTCGTCGGCGGTGCGCGAGGCGGGGCTGTCCCGCAGCGCTTTCTATAAATATAAGGACTGTGTGTTCGACGCCCGCAACAGCCGCAAGGTCATCACCGTGCTGGCCACCCTGCTGGACGAGACCGGCGCGCTGCAGGGGCTGCTGGCGGGGATCAGCGCGGCGGGCGGCAGCGTGGTCACCATCAACCAGTCCACGCCGGAGAGCGGCGCGGCCCAGGTGGCGGTGAGCGTGCGCACCGACACCATGCAGATGAGCGTGGAGGAAATGCTCCAAAAGTTGCGCCGCCAGCGCACGGTGGTGGAGATCCGCCAGGGCGTGTGAGGCGGGCGCGCAAACTCAGCTTTGAACAGGAAAGGAACGAACGGACCTATGGCAAAGATCGCGATCCTGGGCTTCGGCACGGTGGGCGGCGGTGTGCTGGAGGTGCTGCACCGCAACGCGGCCAGCGTCAGCCGCCGTGCAGGCCAGCCTGTGGAGGTCAAATACATCCTGGACATCCGGGATTTCAGCAATCATCCCGACGCGGCCCTGTTTGTGGATAACATCGACACCATCCTGGCCGACCCGGAAATAAAAGTGGTGGTGGAGACCATCGGCGGCACCAAGTTTGCCTATCCCTATGTGCGCAAAGCGCTGGAGAGCGGGCGCAGCGTGGTGACCAGCAACAAGGAAATGGTGGCCACCTACGGCGCCGAGCTGCTGGCCCTGGCAAGGCAGAACGGCGCGGCTTTTCTTTTTGAGGCCAGCGTGGGCGGCGGCACCCCCGTCATCACTCCCATGCACCAGTGCCTGGCGGCCAACGTCATCACTCAGGTGCAGGGGATCGTGAACGGCACCACCAACTTCATGCTCACCAAGATGGCCCGGGAGGAGATGGGCTTTGACCAGGCGCTGAAGATCGCCCAGCAGCTGGGCTACGCCGAGACCAAGGACCCCGGCGACGATGTGGACGGCCCCGACGCCTGCCGCAAGATCGCCATTCTGGCCAGCATTGCCTTCGGGCACCATTTCTACCCCAAAAACATTCCCACCCGGGGCATTCGCGCCATCACGGTGGCGGACATTGCCGCCGCCGCCCGGCTGGACTGCGTCATCAAGCTCATCGCCTGGGCCCGGCGGGACGAAGAAGGCCGGGTGACCGCCGCGGTGGAGCCCATGCTGGTGCCCAAGTCCAACCAGCTGGCGGGCGTGGACGATGTGTTCAACGCGGTGCTGGTGAAGGGCGACATGCTGGGCGACGTGGTGTTCTACGGCAAGGGCGCGGGACGCCTGCCCACCGCCAGCGCGGTGGTGGCGGACGTGATCGACGCCCTCAAACACGGCGTCAAGATACACGACAGCCTGTTCTGGCAGCCCAGCGAACCTTTTGACGGCCTTCTGGAGGACCCCACCCCCGCCACCTGCTATGTGCGGGTGAAGGGGCTGCCCGCCACCGTGCTGCCCGCGCTGTACGGCGAGGGCGAACTGGTGAGCGACGACGGCAGCGAAGCGGCCTATCTTGTGACCTACATCGCCCCCCGCGGGCTGGAAGAAGCCGCCCGCAAGGTGGCGGCCCTGGGCGGCAAAGTGGAGCTGGTGCTGCGCCAGCTCACCGACTGAGGGAGGGAAACGCTCATGGTAAAAATCACCGTGCCCGCCACCAGCGCCAATGTGGGCGCCGGGTTTGACGCGCTGGGCCTTTCGGTCTCCATGCACAACACCGTCACCATGGAGGAGTGCGACCGGATCGACATCCTGGCCAGCGACGGCACGCTCATCCCCACCGGCCCGGGCAACCTGGTCTACCGCTCGGCCAAGGCGGTGTTCGACCAGCTGGGCCAGCCGCTGAAGGGCATTCGTATCCGGCAGGAAAACCCCATCCCCATGGCCCGGGGCCTGGGTTCCAGCTCCGCCTGTATCGTGGCGGGCATTCTGGGCGCCAACGCCCTGCTGGGCTCGCCCCTCACCCAGCGGCAAATGCTCACCCTGGCCACCAGCATTGAAGGCCACCCGGACAACGTGGCCCCCGCCATGCTGGGCGGCTTTGTGACCAGCGTCTACGACGAGGGCCAGGTCTACAGCGTGCGCAAGCCCATCAACGAGGAGCTGGCCTTTGCGGCCTTTATCCCCAATTTCAAGCTGCTCACCGAAAAAGCCCGCGCGGCGCTGCCCAAAACGGTGGACCGGGCGGACGCGGTCTACAACCTTTCCCGGGCGGCGCTGGCCACCGCGGCCTTCTGCGACGGCGACTATGAGCTTTTGAAGGTGGCCACCAAGGACGCGCTGCACCAGCAGTACCGTCTGCCCCTGATCCCCGGCGGCGAGCGGGTGTTTGAGATCGCCTGGGACCTGGGCGCCTACGCGGTGTATATCTCCGGCGCGGGCCCCACCATCATGGCGGTGGTCCACCGGGACAACAGCGACTTTTTCGGCCGGGCCGAAGAGCTGCTGGCCGAGACGCCGGAGACGCTGGCCTTCTCGCTGCGGCGAATGCTTGCGGATAACACCGGTGCTGTGGTAGAATAAGACCGTGCAAATGCATACACTTATGCCAGGAGGCATTTGTTGATAGAGGGAGTTGAGGAAATTTGGCCTTGATCGTGCAAAAATTCGGCGGCAGTTCCGTGGCCGATCGTGACAGGGTGTTCAACGTGGCCCGGATCGTGGCCGCCACCCGCAAGGCTGGCAACGACGTGGTGGTGGTGGTGTCCGCCCAGGGCGACACCACCGACGACCTGATCGCCAAGGCGGCCGAGATCACAAGCGAGCCCAGCCGGCGTGAGATGGATATGCTGCTGGCTTCCGGCGAGCAGATCTCCATCGCGCTGCTGGCCATGGCTCTGAGCGTGCTGGGGGTGCAGGCGGTGAGCCTCACCGGCTGGCAGGCGGGCTTCATCACCGACCGTGCCTACTCCAAGGCGCGCATCCGCCGGCTGGACACCGAGCGGGTGGAAAGCGAGCTGGCCCGCAACCGCGTGGTGGTGGTGGCGGGCTTCCAGGGCATGAACCGCCTGGAGGACATCACCACCCTGGGCCGGGGCGGCTCCGACACCAGCGCCGTGGCGCTGGCCGCCGCGCTGCACGCCGACCGCTGCCAGATCTACACCGACGTGGAAGGCGTTTACACCGCCGACCCGCGCAAGGTGCCCGGCGCGCGCAAGCTGGAGCAGATCACCTTTGACGAAATGCTGGAGCTGGCGAGCCTGGGCGCCCAGGTCCTCAACAACCGCAGCGTTGAACTTGCCAAGAAATACGGCGTGGAGCTGGAAGTGCTCTCCAGCCTGAACCCGGTGCCGGGTACCATCGTGAAGGAGGTAGCAGACGATATGGAAGGAATGCTCATCAAGGGCGTTGCCAAGGACACCGACGTGGCGGTGATCTCCATCATGGAGGTGCCGGACGTGCCGGGCATGTCCTTCAAGGTGTTCGGGGCGCTGGCCAGCCGCAACATCAACGTGGACATCATTTTGCAGTCCACCGGCCGCGGCGGCAATAAGGACCTGATCTTCACCGTGCCCCTGGGCGAGGCCGAGAACGCGGTGGAGGTGCTGAAAGAGAACCAGCCCCGCTTTGGCGGCAAGGAGATCAAGGTGGAAAAGAACTACGCCAAGGTGAGCGTGGTGGGCGCGGGCATGCAGTCCAACCCCGGCGTTGCCAGCCGTATGTTCGAGGCTCTGTTTGAGGCCAACGTGAACATCCACATGATCAGCACCAGCGAGATCAAGATCAGCGTCATCATCGACGAAAAAGAGGCCGACCGGGCAGTGAGCGCCATCCACGGTGTGTTCATCCCCTGACCGGGACCCCCCAAAAAAGCAAGCATTTTCGCGGCGCGGCTGCTTGGCCGGGGCGGGCAGCCTTGGCTTTGCTGCCGCGCCGTTTGCCGCTCTTTTCGGCAATTTGCCCATTGCCGCCCGCGCGGCCTTGTTCACTTGTTCCAAAGGATGTTGGGCCGGCCCGCCGCCGGCCGCGAAGCATTTCAGGAAAGGAGAGACGCCCATGATCAGCATCGCCATTGTGGAGGACGAGGACTCCTGCGCGAAGCAGATGGAGGAGTATCTGGCGCGCTTTGCTGCCGAGAGCGGCGAGGAGTTTGAGACGGTGCGCTTTTGCGACGGCGACGAGATTTTGGAGAACTACCGCGCCCAGTACGACATCATTCTGATGGACGTGCAGATGAAATTCATGGACGGCATGACCGCCGCCGAAGAGATCCGCAAGGTGGACCCGGAGGTGGTGATCATCTTCATCACCAACATGGCCCAGTACGCCATCCGGGGCTATGCGGTGGACGCGCTGGACTATGTGCTCAAACCCGTGAGCTACTTCGCCTTCAGCCAGCGGCTGGAGCGGGCCATCGGCCGGATGAAGAAGCGGGCGCGGCGCTATATGACCATCGCCATCCGGGGCGGGGCGCAAAAGCTGGACATCTCCCACATCCTCTATGTGGAAAGCCAGGGCCACAGCCTGGTGTTCGTCACCGGCGCGGGCCAGCACACCACCAGCGGCACCATCCGCGAGGTGGAGGAAAAACTGGAGAGCTTCGGCTTTTTCCGCTGCAACAAGGGCTGCCTTGTGAACCTGGAACATGTGGACAGCGTGCGCGACGGCTGCGCCATGGTGGGCGGGCAGGCCCTGCCCATCAGCCGCGGGCGCAAAAATGAGTTTCTGGCGGCGCTGACCGACTATGTGGGCGAGGTGGTCAAATGAATCCGGGCGACCTGGCGGACATTCCCCGCCTGTACACGGCGCTGGCCGAGTGGCTGGCGTGCCTTGTCTACATTCTTTCGCTGCGCCCCGCAAAACGCGCCAGCCTGCGTTTCTGGGCGCTGGCGGCGGGCATGCTGGCGGTGCAGAGCGCCTTTCTGGTGGCCACCGACGACGTGCCGCTGCCCCTGTGGATCCCCTGCATGCTGGCGGCCATCGCGCTGATGTTCCTGTTTCTGTTCCTCGGCTGCGGCCGGGGCGCGCTGAACGCCGGGTATTACACCGTGCGGGCCTTCATCCTGGCGGAGTTCGGCGCCTCGCTGGAATGGCAGCTCTATTACCACTATGCAAATCTGGCGGGGCAGGACGTGCTTTTGGCACGGCTGGCCTTTCTGGCGGTGGTCTACGGGGCGGTGTTCGGCCTGATGTTCCTTTTGGAGACCCGCAGCCGCACGGCGGAGCACCCCATCACCGTCACCCCGCGGGAGCTGGCCAACGCCGCCATCATCGGCGCGTCCGCGTTTCTCATCAGCAACCTCAGCTATACCCAGGCGGACACCCCCTTCAGCAGCCAGTATGTGAGTGACATCTTCAACATCCGCACACTGGTGGACCTGGGAGGGATCGCCATCCTCTATGCCTACCATCTGCAGCGGGCGGAGCTGCAAATGCGCCATGAGCTGGAGACCATCGACAACATCCTGCGCAGCCAGTACGCTCAGTACCAGCAGTCGAAGGAGAGCATTGACCTCATCAACCGCAAATACCACGATCTGAAGCACCAGATCGCCGCCTTGCGGGCCGAGCCGGACGCCGCCCGGCGCAGCGCCTGGCTGGACGAGATGGAGAGCGACATCAACACCTACGAGGCCCAGAACAAGACCGGCAACCAGGTGCTGGACGTGCTGCTCACCGGCAAGAGCCTCTACTGCCAGAAGCACGACATCCATCTCACCACCGTGGCCGACGGCACGGTGCTGGCGGGGGTGAGCCCCATGGACCTTTGCACGCTGGTGGGCAACGCGCTGGACAACGCCATCGAAAGCGTGAAGAAGATCGGGGATAAGGAAAAACGCCTCATCCATGTGGCAGTGTCCCGCCAGAAGAATTTTGCGCTGCTGCGCTTTGAGAACTGTTTTGAAGGGGAGCTCACCTTCGAAAACGGCCTGCCCCGCACCACCAAAGGGGACACCGACTACCACGGCTACGGCCTCAAGAGCATTCGCCGCACCGCCCAGAAGTACGGCGGCACCGTGACGGTGAACACCAGCAAAAACTGGTTTGAACTGAAGATCCTGCTGCCGCTGGAGGACAGCCCGGCGGCCCAATAACTTCCATAAAAAAGCCCGGCTTGTGCGTGGTGCACAAACAAGCCGGGCTTTTCGTTGCGTTTTTGCACAAAGCGTTTTCCCGTTTGTGCCGGAAAAATGGCAGTTTGTCCCTCCGGCGCGCCCGGACCTAAAATCTGTGTTAAAGTAGGAACCGTGATAACGCGCGGGGAAACACCCCCGGCGGAAGACAAGCAAGGAGGAATCGCAAAATGTTAGCCATCAACATTCAAGACGTGATCAACGTTCTGGCCAGCGTGAAGACTCATCTGATCGTGCTGGGCGTTGCTCTCGTCGTCGCGCTGGCGGTGATCATTGCCTGCAAGGCTCTGCCCGTCGCGAAGAAGAAACTCGTCCGCAGCAGCGCCCTGGTCGCCCTGGGCCTGGCGGTCATCATCGTGGTGAACACCATCTGCTTCGGACCCATGTTCACCATGATCAACCTGGCCATGGGCGGCGGCTCCATCACCGAGGAGAGCATGGCCGAGGCCTACGAGGTCAACACCGAGCTGGTGAGCGAAGGCGTCACCCTGCTGGAGAACAACGGCGCTCTGCCCCTGGCCAGCGGCGCCAACGTGAACGTCTTCGGCTGGGCTTCCACCGCCCCCGTTTACGGCGGCGTGGGTTCCGGCGCTCTGAACGACCAGTACGCCGTGACCGACCTCATCACCGGTCTGAAGAACGCCGGCCTGAACGTCAACCAGGACCTGGTGGACTTCTACGAGGCTTACCAGGCCGAGCGTCCCAGCGTGGGCATGTGGGCCCAGGACTGGACCCTGCCCGAGCCCAACGTCAACGCCTACACCGATGAACTGATGGCCTCCGCCAAGGAGTTCAGCGACACCGCGCTGGTGGTCATCTCCCGTCCCGGCGGCGAGAACGCCGATATGCCCACCGACATGGTTTCCGTTGTGGACGGCACCTGGAAAGAGCGTGACGCTCTGACCGGCAACTCCTACTTCAACGGCGTCTACGACGACACCCTGAACGAGGGCAACGACTGGGATGCCGGCGACCATTATCTGCAGCTGAGCAACCGCGAGGAAGAGATGCTGCAGATGGTGTGCGACAACTTCGACAAGGTCATCGTGCTCATCAACACCAACAACGCCATGGAGCTGGGCTTCCTGGAGGAGTACGGTGTGGACGCCGCTGTCTACACTCCCTGCCCCGGCCAGAACGGCTTTGACGCCGTGGGCCTGGTGCTGGCCGGCGAGGTGAACCCCTCCGGCAAAACCGTGGACACCTTCCTTTACGACCTGTTCAACACCCCCATCAACAACAACTTCGGCCAGTTCATGTACGATAACATGGACGAGCACGCCGTGGTCTCCACCAACTTCTCCACCGGCACGGAGGTCACCGCTGTGCCCACCTTCGTGAACTACGTCGAGGGTATCTATGTGGGCTACAAGTTCTATGAGACCGCCGCCGCTGAGGGCCTGATCGACTACGACTCCACCGTTGTCTATCCCTTCGGCTATGGCCTGAGCTACACCACCTTCGAGCAGACCATGAGCGACATCACCGTGGACGGTGATACCATCAGCTTCGACGTGACCGTCACCAACACCGGCAGCGTGGCCGGCAAGAACGTGGTGGAGGTCTTCTACAACCCGCCCTACACCAACGGCGGCATCGAGAAAGCCACTGCCAACCTGGTGGCCTTCGACAAGACCGACGTGCTGGAGCCCGGCGCTTCCCAGACCCTGACCATCAGCTTCAAGGCTGAGGACATGGCTTCCTACGACACCTACGGCGAGGCTGCCTACGTGCTGGAGGCTGGCGACTACATCATCAGCATTAACTCCGACTCTCACACCGTGCTGGACAGCCGCGTGTACAATGTGCCCGAGACCATCGTTTACGATGAGGGCCGTTCCACCGACCTGACCGCTGTCACCAACCAGTTCGAGAACGTGGAGGGCGACGTTACCTACCTGTCCCGCGCCGACCACTTCGCCAACTACGCCGAGGCCACTGCCGCTCCCGCCAGCCTGTCCATGAGCGAGGAGCACAAGGCCAGCTTCCTGAACAACGCCAACTACGACCCCAACAACTACAACAACGCCGATGATGTGATGCCCACCACCGGCGCCCAGAACAACATCCAGCTGGTGGAAATGCGGGGTCTGGACTACGACGATCCCCAGTGGGATACCTTCCTGGATCAGCTCACCGTCACTGAGATGAGCGAGCTCATCGCCATGGGCGGCTACCAGACCGCTCCCATCAACAGCATTGGCAAGGTGCAGACCTACGACTGCGACGGCCCCGCTTCCATCAACAACAACTTCACACAGCAGGGCTCCATCGGCTTTGCCGGCACTGTGATGATGGCTTCCACCTGGAACACCGACACCGTCTACAAGTTCGGTTCCTCCATCGGCCGCATGGCTGATGACCTGGATGTGTCCGGCTGGTACGCTCCCGCCATGAACATCCACCGCTCCGCCTTCAGCGGCCGTAACTTCGAGTACTACTCTGAGGACGGCGTGCTCAGCGGCAAGCTGGCTGCCCAGGCCGTGCAGGGCGCCGAGAGCCACGGCGTGTACTCCTACATCAAGCACTACGCTCTGAACGACCAGGAGACCAACCGCAACACCATGCTCTGCACCTGGGCCAACGAGCAGTCCATCCGCGAGATCTACCTCAAGCCCTTCGAGCTGGCTGTGAAGGAAGGCGGCGCCGACGCGGTGATGTCCTCCTTCAACTACATCGGCACCGAGTGGGCCGGCGCTTCCAACGCCCTGTGCAACACCGTCCTGCGTGACGAGTGGGGCTTCGCGGGCATGGTCCTCACCGACTACTTCGGCGTCTACGGCTACATGGACGCTGACCAGGCCATCCGCAACGGCACCGACTTCTGCCTGGTGAACTACCCCACCGAGACCAACTACCTCACCGACACCACCAGCGCCACCGGCGTGCTGGCTGCCCGTCAGGCTGTGAAGAACATCCTTTACACCGTGGTCAACAGCCGCGCTTATGCGGAGGAGAACCTGAACCCCGGCCTGCCCACCTGGCAGCTGATCGGCTACGGCATTGACGCCGTGCTGGTGCTGGCTCTGGCGGCCCTGGAGATCAAGGCTGTCAAGAACTACAAGCGCCGCGTTTCCGAGCAGCCCGTTGTGACCGTGGCTGAGGGCGAAGGCGCCGCCGAATAACAACCTTTCGCTTTTTCGGTCTTTCCGGGGCGGGGCCTTCGGGCCCCGCCCTGCGGCCGTAAAGCCCGGCAGAGCAAGGAGCAGAACAATGAAACACAAGGAACTCATCGAGCAGATGACCCTGGAGGAAAAGTGCGGCCTTCTGTCCGGCCGGGACATCTGGAGCACCCGCCCCGTCCAGCGGCTGGGCGTGCCCTCCATCTATCTGTCCGACGGCCCCACCGGCATGCGCAAACAGGTGGGCGAGGGCGACCATCTTGGCCTGAACGCCAGTCTGCCCGCCACCTGCTGGCCCACCGCCGTCACCGTGGCCTGCACCTGGGACCCCGCCCTGGGCGAGGAGCTGGGCGCGGCCCTGGGCGAAGAAGCGGTGGCCCAGGGTGTGAGCGTGGTGCTGGGCCCCGGCCTCAACATCCAGCGCAGCCCTCTGTGCGGGCGCAACTTCGAGTATTTTTCCGAGGATCCCATCCTCGCCGGCAAACTGGCCGCGGGCTACATCCGGGGCATTCAGAGCCGGGGCATTGCCGCCTGCCCCAAGCACTTCGCCGCCAACAGCCAGGAGACCCTGCGCATGGCCAGCGACAGTGTGGTGGACGAGCGCACCTTCCGGGAAATTTATCTCACCAATTACGAGATCGCCGTCAAAGAGGGCAAGCCGAAATCCATCATGTCCTCCTACAACAAGATCAACGGCACTTACGCCAACGAGGATAAGCGCCTTTTGAGCGACATCCTGCGGGACGAGTGGGGCTTCGACGGTGCCGTGGTCACCGACTGGGGCGGCTCCAACGACCATGTGGAAGGCGTCCGGGCCGGAAGCCATCTGGAAATGCCCGGCACCGCCGGCGATTCCGACCGTCAGCTGATTGCCGCCGTGAAGGCGGGCGTCATCAGCGAGGAAGTGGTGGACCAGCGGGTGGACGAACTGCTGGACGTCATTCTGGCGGTGGCCCCGAAAGAGAAGGCCGACGGCAGCTTTGACAAAGAGGCCCACCACGCACTGGCCGAAAAAGTGGCTGAAGAGGCCGTGGTGCTGCTGAAGAACGAGGGGAACATCCTGCCTCTGGCCGCCGGCGCGAAGGTGGCCGTCATCGGCGATTTTGCCGCCATCCCCCGTTATCAGGGCGCGGGCAGCAGCCTGGTGAACCCCACCAAACTGGAATGCGCGCTGGATGTGCTGGGCAGAGTGCCTCTGGAGAACGTGGGCTACGCCCAGGGCTTTACCCGGGCGGACGCGGCGGACAAGGCCCTCACCGAGCAGGCCGTGGCCCTGGCGGGGCAGGCGGACACCGTGCTGCTCTACATGGGCCTGCCCGAGATCAGCGAGACCGAGGGCCTGGACCGGGAGCATATGCGCCTGCCGGACAATCAGGTCCAGCTGCTGAAAGCGGTGGCCGCTGCCAACCCCAACGTGGTGGTGGTCCTGGCCGCCGGCAGCCCGGTGGAGACACCCTGGCTGGAGCACTGCAAGGCCCTGGTCTACACCGGCCTGTGCGGGCAGGCGGGCGCTTCGGCCGCCCTGCGGGTCATCACCGGTCAGGTGTGCCCCGGCGGCCGCCTGAGCCAGACCTGGCCCCTGGAGTGGGCCGATGAGCCTGTGAGCCACTACTGGCCCGGCCGTCAGCGCACCGCCGAATACCGGGAAGGCCCCTTCGTGGGCTACCGCTATTTCGAAACGGCAAACAAGCCCGTGCGCTTTGCCTTCGGCTACGGCCTTTCCTACACCACCTTTGCCTACAGCGACCTTGCGGTGAGCGAGACCGGGGTCAGCTTTACCCTCACCAACACCGGCAGTGTGGAGGGCGCCGAGGTGGCGCAGGTCTATATCGGAAAGCCCGGCAGCGCTGTTTTGCGCCCGGCCAAGGAACTGAAGGGGTTTGCCAAGGTGCGCCTGGCGGAAGGGGAGAGCCGCCGGGTCACCATCCCCCTGGACGACAAGGCTTTCCGCTGGTACGATGTGCAGGCCAAGGCCTGGAAGGTGGAGGGCGGCGAGTACACCGTGATGGTGGGCTCCAGCTGCGCTGACATCCGCCTTTCCGGCAGCGTGAACGTGGCGGGCGAGGCCGTGCAGGCCACCGCGAACAAGGAAGCGCTGGCCTGCTACTACGACCTCAAGCTGGACAATGTGCCCGACGAGGCTTTTGCCGCCCTGCTGGGCCGCGAAGTGCCCGAAGGCAAGTGGGACGAGACGAAACTTCTGGAGATGAACGACGCCATCTGCCAGATGTACTACGCCAAAAATCCCATCGCCCGGCTGGCGGGCCGCGTGCTGACCAACATGAAGAACAAGAGCATTGCGAACGGCAAGCCGGACCTGAACATCCTGTTCATCTACAACATGCCCTTCCGCGGCATTGCCAAGATGATGAACGGCATGGTGAGCATGGAGATGGCCGAGGGCATTCTGGTGATGGTCAACGGCCACTTCTTCAAGGGCCTGGGGCAGGTATGGCGCGGCTGGCGGGAGCTTGGCCGCATTGCCAAGGCCGGGAAGAACTGAGGTCCCACAACGACCAGGCGTGGAAACGGCCTGGAACAACGCCTGGTACAAGGAGGAAACACCAACAATGAAGCTTTGGAACGACTTTGCGGAAAAACACCCCGCCGCCGCCAAATGGGTGCGGGAGGGCGGCCTGTTCGTCATCGTCAGCAACCTGATCACCGTGTTCAAGTATCTTATGCTGCAGTTCTTGCCCGCGGCCTTCGCGGGCCTGGGCGACACCGCCTTCGGCTGGCCGGGCATTCCGCTGACTTTGTTCGGCGAGACCTTTGAGTGGAACATCCTGGGCTACGACCAGGCCCACGGCGGCCTTGCCTACTTCTGCGCCTACATGGTGGCCATGATCATCGGCGAGGTGGTCAACTTCCCCATCCAGCGCAGCTTCGTTTTCCGCTCCAAGGGCAAGATCGGCCCCCAGATCGCCTGGTATGTGGCGGCGTTCATCGTCATCACCTGCATCGTCAACTCCATCAACTGCATTTGGGTGGCGGTGGCCGGCCTGCTGGTGCCCGACTTTATCTACAACATCGGCACCACCGTGCTCAACGGCGGTATCTCGATGGTGGTGTTCTTCTTCGTGAACAAGAAGATCTTCCCCGAGAGCGTCAAGGCCGCCTGAGCACCGGACGGACCTGAAATGAAGAAATGGGCGTTCCTGTACCGATAGGTATAAGAACGCCCGTTCCTTTTTGTCCGGAAGGAAAAAGTGCAAATTTTGTGTCCCATTTTTCCAAAAATCGTGTATAATATCTGTGTGCCGCCTTTTGACGCGCACAGCAACAACAAATCAAAGGAGGACGACAAGCGTGAAGCTTCTGTCCATTGCGGTCCCCTGCTACAACTCTCAGGACTACATGCGCCACTGCGTTGAGACGCTGCTGCCCGGCGGCGACGAAGTGGAAATTCTGGTGGTGGACGATGGCTCCAAGGACGACACCGCCGCCATTGCCGACGAGCTGGAAGCGAAGTATCCCGGCATCGTCCGGGCCATCCATCAGGAAAACGGCGGCCACGGCGCCGCGGTGATGGCCGGGCTGAAGAACGCCACCGGCCTCTATTTCAAGGTGGTGGACTCCGACGACTGGCTGGACGAAGAGGCCTACCCCAAGGTGCTGGACACCCTGCGCGGCTTTGCCGCCGCCGAGCCGGTGGATCTGCTGGTGTGCAACTACATCTACGACAAGGTAGGCGCAAAGCACAAAAAAGTGATGGAGTACCGGGGCGTTCTGCCCGAGGGCAAGCCCTTCACCTGGGCCGAGGCGGGCCACTTCCGCAAAGGGCAGTACATCCTCATGCACTCGGTCATCTACCGCACCCAGCTGCTGCGTGACTGCAAGCTGGACCTGCCCCGCCACACCTTCTATGTGGATAACCTCTACGTCTATGTGCCCATGCGCTGGGTCAAGACCCTCTACTACCTGAACGTGGACCTCTACCACTACTACATCGGCCGCAACGACCAGTCGGTGAACGAGACGGTGATGATCCGCCGTATCGACCAGCAGCTGCGGGTGAACAAGCTGATGTTGGAGCAGGTGGACCTGAAAGCGGTGAAGGAGCCCCGGCTGCGCAAGTACCTGTTCAATTATCTGGAGATCATCACCACCGTTTCCTCCATCCTGCTCATCCGGGGCGGCGAAGCGGAGCATCTGGAGAAAAAGCGCCAGCTGTGGAACTACATCCGCACCTCCAACCCCTGGGTCTACAAAAAGCTGCGCTGGGGCGCCATGGGCATTGTGATGAACCTGCCCGGCGCGGCGGGCCGAGCCATTGCCGTGGCGGCCTACAAGATCAGCCAGAAAGTGGTGGGCTTCAACTAAAGAGGAGGAGCAGAATGAACAAGCACTACGACTATCTCATCGTGGGCGCGGGCCTTTACGGCGCGGTGTTTGCCCAGAAGGCCATGGAGGTGGGCAAGACCTGCCTCGTGCTCGAAAAGCGGGACCACATCGCCGGCAACATCTACACCGAGGCGGTGGAAGGCATTCAGGTGCACCGCTACGGCGCGCACATCTTCCACACCAACAACGACGATGTGTGGAACTATGTGAACCGGTTTGCCACCTTCAACCGCTACACCAACAGCCCGGTGGCCAACTACAAGGGTGAAATTTACAACATGCCCTTCAACATGAACACCTTCAACAAGATGTGGGGCGTCATCACTCCCGCCCAGGCCCAGGCTGAGATCGAGCGCCAGCGGGCCGCCCACTATGTGGCCGAGCCGAAGAACCTGGAGGAGCAGGCCATCAACCTGGTGGGCACCGACATCTACGAGAAGCTGGTCAAGCACTACACCGAAAAGCAGTGGGGCCGCCCCTGCACCGAACTGCCCGCCTTCATCATCAAGCGGCTGCCGGTGCGCTTTGTCTACGACAACAACTACTTCAACGCCCTCTATCAGGGCATTCCCGTGGGGGGCTACACCGCCATGGTGGAGAAAATGCTGGAAGGCGCTGAGGTGAAACTGGGCGTGGACTATCTGGCGGACAAGGCCGCCTGGGACGCTGTGGCCGACAAGGTGGTCTACACCGGCCCCATCGACGCCTACTTCGGCTACAAGCTGGGGGCGCTGGCCTACCGCAGCGTGCGGTTCGAGACCGAGACCCTGGACATGGAGAACTACCAGGGCAACGCGGTGGTGAACTACACCGACAGCGAGACCCCCTACACCCGGATCATCGAGCACAAGCACTTCGAGTTCGGCACCCAGCCCAAGACGGTCATCAGCCGGGAGTACAGTGCCGAGTGGAAGGTGGGGGACGAGCCCTACTACCCTGTGAACGACGAGGCCAACGGCGCGCTGTACCAGCAGTACAAGGCGCTGGCCGAAGGCGAAGAGAAGGTGCTCTTCGGCGGCCGGCTGGGCGAGTACAAGTACTACGACATGGACAAGGTCATCGAGGCCGCCCTGGCCGCCTGGCAGGCGCAATAAGCAAAAAAAGACCGCTTCGGAAATTTCCCGAAGCGGCTTTTTTTGTTGCTTTTTATGCGGCGGGGGTCTCGGCCGGCTGGGCGGCCTCTTCCTGCCCGGTGGCCTCGCCGCCGGGCTCGCCCTCCCCGGCGGGGATGGCCGGAGCGGTGCTCTCGGTGAGACGCTCCACCGACGCGCCGGAGAGAATGCTGCCTTCTTCGCCGGGAGTGTAGGTGATGGAAACTTCATCGCCCACGTTCAGGATGACGGCAATGGGGCTGTCGGCAGCGCTGACGGTGTAGAACACCTCCTGGCCCTCAAGGCGCAGGAAGTAGTAGCTGTTGCCCTCCATCACGGCGGTGCGGATCTCCGCCAGAACGCCCGTTGCCTCGGCATGCTCGGTGTCGGGCACCTCGGCCTCGCCATTGTCGATGAGGCCGTTCTCCGCCAGCGCCCGGCGGTAGTTGCTCTCACAGTCCGCCACCGTCTGGCCGGTCTCCACGATCTGATACTGCTGCACGTTCACCATGGCGTACATCTTCACCAGGCCGTCGTCGCCCTTCAAAGACATGAAGTAGGTGGGCTGGTCGGCGATGTTGAGCAGCAGGGGGAAGGTGGCCACATAGCGCATTTGCTGCACCTGGCTCTGGGCGGAGGCCTGGGCCGAAGCCTCGGTGGCGCCCGCCACCGGGTAGAAGAAGGTCTCCTTGGTGCGCTGGTTGCTCAAAAGGAAGCCGATGTTGGACTGGTCGCTGGTGACCGAGGTCACGCCGGTGTACATATACACGTCATCGTTGATGGCGATGTAGTTGTAGCCGTCGGTGGTCTGGGTCACGTCTCGCTGGCCGAAGATGGAGTTCAAAAAGCCGTTCTGATACAGGCCGTAGTAATCGTACTGCTGCATGATGAGGTCGGAGGCGTAGACCCGGTCCACCCAGTCGGGCACGTTCTCGTAATAGGTGCTCTCGCCGGTGATGGCGTTCACCAGAACCGCGCCCTGGATGTCGGTGCCGCCGAACAGGCCGATGGTCTTGACCACCCGGCTGCACACCCAGTAGGGGGTGCCCTCGTCGTCGATTTCAAACACCGGCTCGGCGAACATCGTGGTGGGGAACTGGAACCGCAGATGGCGGTAGAGGTTGCGGCCGAAGTGCTCGGCGGTGGTGTACTTCATGCCCTCGTCCAGGCGCACCACCTCCGCCTCCTGGGTCACCATGTCGATGATGAGGTAAGCGGGCAGGCCCTCGGAGCGGTTGGCGAACCACTTGATGATGTCGCCGTAGGCAAGGCTGGTCACCCGCACCGGGCGGCCCTGGTAGTTGATCTGGGTGTAGGTGGGCAGAATTTCAAACTGGCTCACCATGTCCGCCAGCTCGCCCAGCTTGCGGCTGCCCAGCCGCTGGGCGCTGTCGGCGTCCAGCATGGGGATCTGGTCGTAGCGGATCTCGTCCACTCCACTGGTGAAATCGCCGGTCTCCACCGTCAAAAGCTTTGCGTAGCTGCCGGCACGGAGCACCTCCCAGGAGAGCAGCGAGCCCACCAGCACCGCCACCGCCAGGCCCACCACCACAAAGAAGGGCAGGGTGCACTGCTTTTTCACAAAGGTGAAATACCCCTGCACGTCGCTGCCTTCAAACCCGGAGGTGAAGATGGCGCTGGCGCAGTAGACCGCGCAGAGCAGGAAGATAAAGACGTAGAACTCCTTGGCCTGGAAGTTCAGCGCCGGAAGCTCCAGATAGAAATAGACCAGGCCGAAGACCAGCGTCACCAGCAGGTTCACCAGCACCCGTGCCACCGGGCTTTTGACCACAAAGCGCCGGGGCTTGCGGGGCGCGCGGTGGGGCTGGCCGCCGGGGTAGCCGGAGTCGCCCATGCCGCCCATCGAAAAGCCAAACATGCTGCCGAAGGGATTGTCGGAATTGAACTGAAACGGAGAAGCCAAATGATTCCCGCCTTTCCTCTTTAAAAAATAATGCTCATTCTAAAGCATACCCGAAAACCCCGCCTAAATCAAGGCGGGGCAGGGCGCAAGGAAGTAAACTTATTGTAAATTGTGGGCGGTCGGCCGGTTTATTTCTCCGCGTCTTTGGCGGCGTAGTAGGCTTTGGCCTCGGCGTCCGCCGTCTTCACCCGCTCCACAAGGCCCTCTTCCCGGATGTCCTCGTAGGCAAAGTAGCGCAGCTGAACGTCCCCTTCGGGCAGGCGGCCGTCCTCGGTGAGGGGGCGTTCCAGCACGAAGTCGATACAGTAGAAAGGCACGTTCACCTCGTCCAGCGCGCGGCGGATCTCCAAAAGGATCCGGGCCGCCTCCTCGGCGCTCACCTCGTCCTGCCGCACATACACCGTCAGCCGCCCGCAGGCACGGCCCAGTTCCCGCACGTCGTAGTCGCCGTCCAGTTCCAGATCGCTGTACAGCAGATAGGGCGGCCAGGGCTCGCCGTACTCCTGCTCCATCCACAAATCGCCGAAGCCGATGTGCACGTTGTAGGCAAAGTCCGGGTCGTCCAGCACCGCGTCCACCAGGGCACGGTACTCTGCGCTCAGCCGCTCCCAGGTATTCCAGCCGCTCTCCACCGAATGGTAGCCGTCCCACAAAACACGCCCGGTCATGGAAAGGCCCAGGGTGAAGTGGCTGTCAATGCTGGTGGGGGAGGCGACGCGGACGATATAGTTGCCGTCCTTGAAATTGAAGGTGGCCGATTCGACCGCAAGATCGGAGCCGGGGTACTGCTCGGCCAGATACCCCTGGGCGGAGCGGACGGCCAGGAATTTGGACACCGGGTTGCCCACCAGGGCGTTGGAAAACAGCAGCACCCCCGCCAGCAGGGCCAGGGCGGCGGCGAAGGCTGCCAGCTTGAGAAACCGTTTTTTCATGGCGTCAGCCCTCCTTTTTCAGCGCGAAGTGGAACAGCCCCGCAATGGCCACGCCCACCAGCGCCAGCACACAGTAGATGACGGCCCAGATGAGATAGGCCGGCAGAGGCTCGGCCTCCACGCCCCAGCCCCAGCACAAAAGCCAGCAGACAAGGCTCATCCCCGCCAGCAGCGGCGGCAGCACCGCCGCCGCCTTCCAGCGCCAGACATAGTAGGCCGCCGCGCCCATGGCGGGCATGATCAGGCTGTTGTAGAACATGTTCATGCTGCTGGAAAGGCCCACGCCGAACAGAACTCCCGCCAGCAGGATCACCAGCGTCAGGCCCCGCAGGGTGCGGCGCACCCGCCGCAGAAGGGCCTCGCCGTCGGGGGCGGGCGGAGGCACCGCCCCTTTGGCCAGGGCGCGGCAGGCGGGGCACCGCTCCAGATGAGCCTGCACGGCGGCGCAGCTCTCTTCGCTGGCCACCCCGTCCTCCACCAGAGGCAAAAGGTCTTTGCAGATCTCGCAGCCGATGTCACCGTTCATAGTATCCCTCCTGTTCCAGCGCGGCGCGAATGCGCTTTTTCACCCGGAAGTCGATGACCCGGGCGGAAGCCTCGCTCACGCCGCAGGCGAGGCCTATCTCATAAAAGGAGTATCCTTCCAGCCGCATGGACGTTATCTTCTGCGACCGGGCCGGCTCGGCGGCCAGCAGCGCCCGCACCCGGGCGAAGAGTTCGGCGGCGTCCGCCCGGGCCGCGGGCCCCGGCTCGCCGCACTCCAGAAATTCGCTCAGCGCTTCCGTTTCCGGGCGGCGCTTCTTCTTTTTTAGCCAGGCGAACCACCGGCGGCGGGCAAGGGTGAACAGCCAGGTCTTGCAGTCCGCCTCGCCCCGGAAGGCGGGGAAGGAGCGCACTGCCTCCAGAAAGGTCTCGCCCGTCAGATCCTCCGCCAGGGCGGCGTCGCGGCACAGGCTGAAAAGATATGTGTACACATCCCGGTGAAAGGCGTTGAACAGTTCTTCCAGCGGTGAGGCCATGCTGCGCGCCCCCTTTCACCCCATTTGTGGCCCGGAAAGGCCGGTTCGTTACACGGTTCTTTAAAAATATTATAATTTGGTGCTCAAAGCCGCGCAACCAAAAGAAGAGCGGCGCCGCCCGAAGGCGGCGCCGCTCTGCCGGAGAACAGCCGGGAAGGGAGATGCCCGGCATGGAAATGTTGTTGTTTATGCCCCGGCGGCCGCCGCGTCCAGCAGCAGTTCCGCGTCCGGCAAAAGGTGAAGCGCGGTGGCGGGCAGATCGGTGGTGGGAGCCGCTTCCAGCAGGCGGGCCACGATGGGCGCCTTGGCCGCGCCGAACACCGCCAGCTGCACCCGGCGTGCCCGCAGGAAATCCGCCACGCCCAGAGTAATGCCCTGGCGCAGGGGCGGCATGTCCGCGGAAAAATACTTCGGGGCCACCGTTTTGGTGGTCTCGGACAGCTCCGCCACATGGGCGGTGCGCTCAAAGGAGCCGCCCGGCTCGTTCAGCGCCAGGTGCCCGTTCATGCCCATGCCCAGCAGAAGGTAGTTAATGCCGCCCCAGTCCTCGATCTGCCGCTCCATGGCGGCGCACTCGGCGTCCGGGTCCGGGGCCAGGGCGTCGAACAGGCGGATGTTCTCCCGCCGCACGCCCGCCTTGGAAAAGAAGTTCCGCTCCAGAAAGGACGCGCAGCTGCCCTCCACTTCGGGGCCAACGCCCACCCACTCGTCCAGGCCGATGAACCGGGCGCGGGAGAAGTCCAGTCCGCGGCGGAAAAACGCCTCGAACACCGGCAGGGAGGTGTGCCCCGCCGCAAGGCAGAGCACCGCGCCGGGCTTTTCGGCCAGCAGCGCGGCCACCGTGTCGGCGGCGTGGCCGGCGGCAAGTTCCGCCGTGTCAAAAACCAGTTTTTTCATCGCAGGCTTATTCCCCCAGCAGCAGTTCGATGGGGTACTTCAGGCCCTTGGGCTCAAAGGGCAGATTGACCTTCGCGCCGCTCTTGGCGGAAGCGTAGGCGGCGTAGATGATCTCCAGCACAGCGCGGCCGTCCTCGCCGGTGACGCAGGGAGTCTCGTCCTCCCGCACGCAGCGGATGAAGTGGCTCAGCTCCTGGGGATAGCCCTGGTTGAAGGCCTCCTCAAAGATGGTGAAGGTCCAGCCCTGGGAGCTGCCCGCCTTCTCGCTGGCGTAGTCGTAGCCGTCGGTGCTGTAGGTCAGCGCGGAGTTGCCCCGGAACAGGTCGGCGTAGGAAACGCCCTTGGTGCCGTAGACTTCAATGCGGTCGTCCATGCCGCCGTGCTTGGCCCAGCTGTCCTCGGCAATGCAGGTCACGCCGTTTTCAAACTCCACCAGGGTGACGGTGTTGTCGTCGCAGTCGGTGGTGGCCTTGTGCAGCACGGTCTTCATGTCGGCGTAAACGCTCTTGACGGGGTTGTTCTTGTTCATCCAGCGGAACCAGGCCAGGGCGTGGCAGCCCATGTCCATCATCACGCCGCCGCCGGCCGTCTCTTTCTGGTAGAACCAGCGGCTGTGGGGGCCGCTGTGCTTTTCGGCCTGCTTGAGCATGTACACGTCGCCCACGGCGCCCACTTCCACCAGCGCGCGCACCCGCTCATACTTGGGGGCAAAGCACAGCTCTTCGGCGTACATCAGCTTCAGGTTGCGGCTGCGGCAGGCCTCGATCATCTCGTCCGCCTGCTCCAGCGTCAGGGCCAGGGGCTTTTCGATGATGACATGCTTGTTCGCGCCGGCGGCCTTCAGGCAGGCCTCGTGGTGCAGGTAGTTGGGCAGGCAGATGTCCACCACGTCCACCTGCTCGGCGGCCAGCAGCTCGTCGATGTTGCCGTAGGCGGCGGGAATGCCGTGGGCGGCGGCGAAGGCTTCGGCGTGCGCCTTGTCGCGGCCATAGACCGCCACGACCTCTGCGTCGTGGACGAAACGGGCGTAGCTTTCGGCGTGGATATTGGCGATGAAGCCGGTGCCCAGCAGGGCGACCTTTGTCTTGCTCATGGAAAAGATCCTCCTTTTTTTAACTCAGCGGGAAAGAAACCTTCCCAAAACAAATTGTAACATAGATTGCAAAAATGAGCAATAATAAACTTATATAAGCAAAATTGTGCAAAATGACGGCAAATCAGAGCGAAAAAGGCATGACAGACCGGGGCCGGGCATAGACATTTGACTGGGTGCTGGAAATGCAGGCAAAAATAGAGTAGGATAAAGGCAGGGCGGAACACCGCCCGCAGGAGGACCAAACAAAATGAACGAGATCAATATTCTTGTGACGCTGAACGAGAAGTATCTGCCGCCGCTGCAGGTGCTTTTGACCTCGCTGCGCACCGCCCACCCGGACGAGCCGCTGACGGTGTGGCTGCTGCACAGCGGCATTGCCCCCGGGGCGCTGGAAATGGTGGAGCGCCAGTGCGGGCGGCTGGGCATGACCCTGCACTGCCTCACCGTGGACCGGGCGGTGTTTGATTCCGCCCCTGTCACGCGGCAGTATCCCCAGGAGATGTATTACCGGCTGCTGGCGGGCTGCTTCCTTCCGCCGGAACTGGACCGGGTGCTTTACATCGACCCGGACATCCTGGTGCTGAACTCCCTGCGTCCGCTGTGGGAAACACCGCTGGAGGGACGGCTGTTCGCGGCCGCCTCCCACACGGGCAAGACGGGCCTGATGAACAACATCAACCAGGTGCGCCTTGGCACCGACTGCAAATATTTCAACTCCGGCGTGCTGCTCATCGACCTGAACGCGGCCCGGGCCCAGGTGCGTCCGCAGGACATCTTCCGCTACGCCGAGGAGAAGGGCAAGGCGCTGCTGCTGCCGGACCAGGACATTCTGAACGCCCTCTATGGCGAGCGCACGATGGAGCTGGACGACACCCTTTGGAACTATGACGCGCGCAACTACAACACCTATCTGCTGCGCAGCGGCGGCGTGTGCGACATGGACTGGGTCATGCGCAACACCGGCATTCTGCATTTCTGCGGCAAGGCAAAGCCCTGGAAGCCCGGATATCTGCGGCGGTTCGGCGTGTTGTACAAGCACTATATCCAGCTGACCCGGCGCACCGGATATTACATTGGAGACTGAAAACAAAGAAGCGCCCCCCTTCCGCGTTTGCGGAAGGGGGGCGCTTTTTCGTTTGTCTGCCTGCTCAGGAGCGGCGGCGGGCGCGCAGCACCAGGAGAGCCGCGATCAGAAGGGCGGCTCCGCCAGCGGCCAGCAGGGGAAGGGCAAAGCCGGCTCCGCCGGACGTGCCGTTACCGGAGGCCTGGCCGGCCGAGGAGGTGCTTTCCGGCGCGGCGGAAGGCGCGGGCGACGGAGAGGGCGACGGCGTGGCAGTGGCCTCGGGCGCGGCCGTGGGAGCGGGGGTGGGGCTGGGCTTCGCTGTGGCCGGGGCAGGGGTGGCGGCCGGAGCCGGGCTGGGGGTCACAGCGGGAGCGGGCGTGGCGGCCGGGGCGGCGGGCGCGGTGGAAACAGGGGGGTCCTGCACCGTCAGCTGCACCTGCTGCTCCACCGTTTCATAGCGGCGCGCGTCCTGGGGAGTGAACACCACCGTGAAGCTGCCGCCGGCCTGAGGCCGGGCGTCCGGTTCCTTCCAGGCAAAGCTGCCGGGCACGTCGGCTTTGCCGCCGGTGAGAGCGCTGGCCTTCAGCGCCTGACCCCGGGTGAGGGGAGCGGCGGCGGGCCAGGCGGTCACGGCGGGAGTTTTGGGGATGGGGGGCACCTGCTCCAGATTCACCTTGCCGGCCACCAGAAGGGCGCCCGGCATGCCGGCGGCCTCAGCGGCTTCGATCTCCCGGCGCAGCGCGGCGCCTTCCGAGAAGCGGATGGTATAGGTGTTGGGCCGCCACTGGGCATAGAGATACACCGCTGTGCGGCTGCTGTTCCGGCCCGCCAGGTCCTGCACGGTGGCGCCGTTTTCAAACACACGGCCGCCCACGCCGTCGCTGTAGGTGGACCAGTGGTCAAAGGTGTAGCCGGTGCGGGTGAAGGCGTTGGGGGTCAGGGCAAAGGACGCGCCGTAGACGGCGGACTGGGGCTCCATGGTGCCCTGGCCGCCGTTGGCCCGGTAATACACGGTGTAGGGGTTGGGCACCCACCGGGCATACAGGGTCTGGCCGTTGGCGGGCAGCTTATCGCCCGGGGCCACCGGCCGGGTGTGGGCGGCGTCCAGATACCACTCCACGTTGTCATAGCCGGTGCGGGGGTTCTGCTCGTAGAAAACGTCCGCGTCCACGGTGAAGTTGGGGATGTTGGGCAGGACCAGCGTGTTCAGATGGTTGTTGGCGGCAACAAAGCCGCTGTCCTTCAGGGCCGGATTGCCGCTCATGTTCAGGGTGGTGAGCCGGTTGTAGTCGATGTGCAGAAATTCCAGCTTTTTGAGCATGGAGCAGTCAAAGGAAGTGAGGCTGTTGTCGAACGTCTCGATAAAGACCAGCTCCAGATTGCGGCTCACGTCCAGCTGGGTGAGGGAATTGTGGCGGCAGTAGAGCTGCACCAGCTTTGTGTTCCGGGAGAGGTCCAGTTCCGTGAGCCTGTTGCGCTCGCAGTTCAGGTCCACAAGCTCCGGGCAGCCGCTCACGTTCAGGCTGGTCAGCCTGTTGTTGCTCACATTCAGGCTTTCCAGAGCGGTGAAATACTCAATGCCCTCCAGGCTCTGGATGTCCCGGCGGGAGAGATCCATCACGGTGATGGACGCCAGCTCTTCGCCGGTGAGCAGGCCGTCGGCGCCGGCGCCGTTCAGGTTGCTTTTGTCCAGCAGCCAGCTGCGAAAGATTTGGTCGGGGAAATTCGTTTCAGTAACAGCTACAGCCTGGTCGAGGGCAAAAGCGCCCGCAGGCAGGGCCAGCGCGCCGTGCCGCATTTGAGAATGATTCCTATCAGACGATTCGTTGTACCATACTTTTTTGCGTTGTCCATACCTTTTTGAAAAAAGGCGGACGTTTTTGCTGGGGGCGCAGCCAGCTTTTTCCTGGGGTGCGCTTGCCTTTTGGCTTTGCGTTTCATATACTGTCTATACACGCAGGAGGGAGGTTCGCGGGCGCCCGGCCGGGGCCCGCATTGCGGCAATGAGTGAGAGAAAAAAGATCAAGCGGCAGGCAAAGACCTGCCTGAAAAAGCACTGGTTCATCTTTGTGGCCGCCTGCCTCATGGCGGCGTTTTTGGGGGCGGAGTTTTCCAGCACGCTGAGCTTTTCCACGGCGCAGGTCTTCGGCGCGCCCGCGGCGGACCCCGATTTCAAGACCCAGGTGACCGAAAATTCCTGGGAGAGCATTCTGGCCACCATTGCGGAAAATGACCTTCAGGCCGGGCGGGATGCGGCGGACCGGGCCCAGCAGGCGGCAGTGGAGGCCGCCCAAAAGGGCGACCCCGCCTTTGGCCGCACCCGGGGCGTGCTTTCCGATGTGGTCAACCAGATCACCTCCGGCTCCATCGTGGTCACGGCGGTGGCGGCCGCCGCCTCCATCACCGGGTCCGAAAGCGGAGGCGTGGCGCTGCTGGTGGTGCTGTTCACGCTGGGCATGGCGGTGTTCTGGTTTTTCATCCAGAACGTTTTCCCGGTGGTGGTGCGCCGGGTCTTTCTGGAGGGCATGCTCTACGACCGGGTCACCCCGCAGCGGTTTTTGTTTCTCATCCGGGTGCGCCGCTGGCGGCGGGCCGCCTGGATCATGTGCGTGAAATACGTGCTGTATCTGCTGTGGTGTCTCACCCTGGTGGGCGGCGTAGTGAAGCGGTATTCCTATTTCCTGGTGCCTTACATCGTGGCGGAAAACCCGGACATGACCGCCCGGCAGGCCATCGGCCTCTCCCGCCGGATGATGCAGGGCCACAAGTGGGAATGCTTTGTGATGGAGCTTTCCTTTTTCGGGTGGGATGTTCTGGGCATTTTTACCCTTGGCCTGAGCAACGTGCTGTTCACCAACCCTTACAAGGTCGCCAGCTTCACCCGCTACTATGCCCGCCTGCGGGCGCTGGCCATCCAGAACAGCCTGCCCGGCACGAAGCTGCTGCACGACGACTACCTTTATGAAAAGGCGCCCGCCGCAGCCATTGCAAAAAAATACACCGACGTCATCCGGGTGATGAACACCCCCGACAAGGAGCCGCACAGCCTTTCGGGCTGGCGGGGCATGCTGGCGGACGACTTCGGCGTGCTGCTGTTCCCCCGGGAGCAGGATCGGGTGGCGGAAGCAAGGCGGGCGGACCGGGTGCGTCTGTTCGCCCTGATGGACGATGTGGAGGGCACGGCCTATCCCGTGCGGCTCTACCCCCTGCCGGAAGAGGAGCGCCAGAAGCTGGTGGAGTCGCTGAACTACATGCGGCGTTATTCCGTTTGGTCGCTGCTGGCCATCTTTTTGAGTCTCTCGGTCTTTGGCTGGCTGTGGGAGGTGGGCCTGCACCTGGTGTCCACCGGCGAACTGGTGAACCGGGGCGTGCTTCACGGGCCCTGGCTGCCCATCTACGGCACCGGCGCTGTGCTCATGCTCACGGTGCTCTACCGGCTGCGGGGCCGCCCGGCGCTGGAATTTCTGGCCACCATCCTGCTTTGCGGCACGCTGGAATACATGACTTCCCTGGTGCTGGAACTGGCCAACGGCGGCACCAAGTGGTGGGATTACAGCGGCTACTTCCTGAACCTGAACGGGCGTATCTGCGCCGAGGGCCTGCTGGTGTTCGGCGTGGGGGGCCTGGCGGTGGTGTACATGGTTGCGCCGCTGCTGGACGAAGCCCTTGCCCGGGTGGGCCGGAAAAAGCTGGTGGCGGTGTGCACCGTGGCGGCGGCGGTCTTTCTCTGCGACGCGGTGTGGTCCCAGTTTGAGCCAAACACGGGCCGCGGCGTCACCGACATCGAAGGCGGCCGCCCCGCCCCCGGCTATGTGCAGCAGGCGGAGGGCTGATACGGCAAAAAAACTTCCCGGTGAAAGGCGTTTGACCTTTTCACCGGGAAGTTTTTGTTGTTTTTATGCCGCGCGCCGGGGGCGTTTTGCCAGCGCAAGGCCCACCAGAAGGCCCACCAGGGCAGGCACCAGCCAGCCGAAGCCTTTGTCCGCCAGGGGCAGCCAGCGGGAAAGCCCGGCCACCGGGGCCAGCAGCCGTGCCGCCGCCGACCCTTTGGGCAGGGCGCAGACAAGGTCCAGCACCGCCGCCGGAACGGTGAAGCCCATGGTCCAGGCCAGCACGGTGCGGTCGTTGCCGAACAGGCCGCCGAAGAGGGTGAGCAGGATGAGCACGATGGACAGGGGATAGAGGAACATCAGCACCGGGGCGGTCCAGGCCAGGATGGCGTCCAGCCCCAGGTTCGCAATGGCGAAGGAGAACAGGCAGAAGCCCACGGCCCACACCGGATAACGGGGCCCGCGGGGGAACATCTGCACAAAAGTCTCGCCGCAGCTGGTCACCAGACCCACCGCGGTCTTGAGGCAGGCCACCGTGACTGTGGCCGCCAGGATCAGCGCGCCCGCGCTGCCGAAATAGTGCTGGGCGATCTGGGCCAGGGCTTCGCCTCCGTTGGCGGCGGGCTCGAAAAGCCCGCGGCTCTGGGCGGCCATCACCGCCACCAGAACGTAGATGAGGCCCATCAGCAGCGCGCTGAACACCCCCGCGCCCACGGTGCTTTTGGCCACCTGCCCGGGCTCGGTGACGCCCAGACGGCGGATGGCGTCCACCACGATGATCCCGAAGGCCAGGCCCGCCAGCGCGTCCATGGTGTTGTAGCCCTCCAGAAAACCTGCGGCAAAGGCGTCCGTCTCATAGGCGCCCACGGGGGCCGCCGCGCTCACCGCGCCGAGAGGCGAAAGGAGCGCCCGCACCACCAGCACCGCCAGAAAGCACAGGAACAGCGGGTTGAGCACCTTGCCGATCCAGGTGAGCAGCTCGCCCGGACGCAGGGAGAAAAAGAGCACCGCACCGAAGAACAACAGAGAGAACAGCGCCAGCGCCACCCGCTGGTCCGCCCCCGGCAGCAGCTGCTGCACGCCCACCGTGTAGGAGACGGTGGCGCAGCGGGGGATGGCGAACAGCGGCCCGATGGTGAGATACAAAACACAGGTGAAGAACAAGCCGTAGCGGCGGCCCACCCGGCTGCTCAGTTCCAGCAGGCCGTTCGCCCGGCTCACGCCCAGGGCGGCCACACCCAGCAGCGGCAGGCCCACGCCGGTGATGAGCAGGCCGGCGCTGGCCAGCCACACGCTGCTGCCCGCCAGCTGACCCATGGAGGCGGGAAAGATCAGGTTCCCCGCGCCGAAAAACATACCGAACAGCATGCTGGCCACCGCCAGCAGCTGCCGCATTGTGAGCTTTTTCATGTTCCACCGCCTTGCTCGGTTTTTGTCGAATACAAAAAGAGTATACCGCATTCGCCCCGGCTTGGCAAATGCCCCGGAACAAAAAACGCCCCTCCCCGGCGGGGGAAGGGCGCGGCGCTTATTTCAGCTCGTTCCACTGGCTCTTGATGAACAGGCCGGTGATGACCGGCACCAGCGCGGAACCGATGAGGGACATCACAATGGCCGGCACGGCGCCCAGAGTGCTCATGTTCTGGGTGACGCCCACCACAAAGGAGCCCACGGCGCACAGGCACATCACGATGTAGCCTGCCCTGCGCCGGGCGAACAGCAGAGCGCACAGGCCGATGATGGAAACAACGGCGATGGCCACCGACAGCCAGCGTCCTTCGGAAAGGTTCAGCCCGGTGGTGCACACGCAGAGCACCAGGGCGATCCACAGCCAGATCTTAGCCGGTTTTTTCATTTTTGTATCCTCCGATCATTTTGATAGGTGATGTTCAGGCGCGGACGGCCTCCGTCAGCCGGGCCAGGTCCTCCGCGTCGGGATGGGAGAGGGCACGGTCGAAGTTCTCGATCATGGCCTCCAGGTTGGGAGCATGGCCGGGCGCGGCCAGCATTGCCTCGTAGCGCTGGCGCACCGCCTGGGGCATTTTGCCCTGGCACATGTAGCTGCCCGCCAGGGTGCAGTCCGGCCCGAGGTTTGCCTGCACCCGCTTCAGCACCGCCTGGAAATAGGCGGGCTGGCTGCCGAATCCGGCGGTGCCGAACAGGAACACTTCCTTGCCCTCCACGCCGGAGAGAAAGGCCGCCAGCGCCTCGTCGCAGCTGCCCTTGTCGGTCCAGAAGCCGACATACAGCCGGTCGGCCGCCAGCGCCGCCGCGTCGGGACCGCCGAAGTAAACGCAGTCCTCCGCGGGCAGGGCCTTTTGGATGGTCCGGGCCAGCAGCTCGGTGTTGCCGGTGCGGCTGGAATAAACGATGGCATAGGTCATTTGTGGTTGCCTCCTTCAAAAATGCAGTGAACGCCTTTGTGCCCCATCAGGCCGCCCAGGCAGCCTTTGTTGCACCGCACACAGCGGCGCACCCCGGCGGCCCGGCCGGTGAGCACCTTGTTTGGCCAGTCCGGGTCAGCGATGAGCTGCCGGCTCATGGCCGCGCAGTCTATGCGGCCTTCGGCCAGCTGCCGCTCCACGAAGTCCGGGTCGGTCAGTCCGCCCACACCGCACACCGGCAGGCGGGTGTGCTGCCGCACCAGATCGCACAGGAACAAAAAGCAGCCCTCGCCCCCGAAGTCCGGGTGGCTTGCCGGGGGAATGGTGTCCTGCAAGGCGCAGTGGTTTGCAAGGGTCACATGGAAACTGGTCACTCCCGCGGCCTCCAGCAGCGGCACAGCCACTGCCAGCTCGCCGGGCAGAAGGCCCGCACGGCCGTAGTTTTCCAGCCGCACCACCAGCTTGAAGTCGATGGGCAGGTCCGGCTCCCGGGCCCGCACCGCCTCCACCGCCTCCAGCGCAAAGCGCAGACGGTTTTCCAGGCTGCCGCCGTAGGCGTCGGTGCGCCGGTTGAACAGGGGCGAGGCAAAGCTGCCGCACATTCTGTCGCCGTGCACCTGCACCAGGTCGAAGCCCGCCCGGCGGGCCTGGGCCGCCGCGCTGCCGAAGGCCGCGGTGATCTGCCGCACCCTGCCGGCCGGCAGGGCCGTGATGTAGGGGCCCGCCGCCTCGTTCAGCTTCTGCCGCAGTTCGTCTGGGCCGATCCGCCGCGTCAAAAGGGCGGGCAGGAATTTCACCATGGCGCCCAGGTCTGAATCCGACTGATGGAGCTGCGCGCCCGTCAGGCACCCCTCGCTGTGCAGGGCGTCGGTGAGCCGACGGTAGCGCTCAAACCCTTTTGCGGAAAACAGGCTGCCAAACCCCCGCTTTTCCACCGGCACGTCACCGATCCAGGCGAGGGCGCAGCCTCCCGCGGCAATGCGCCGCAGCATTTCTTCCTGCTCCGGCCCCGCAAGACCCAAAGTGGTGGGGGCGAACACGATACGGTTTTTCAGGCGAAGGCTGCCCAGCTGCAGCGGCCGGCCGATGGCCTCATACATGGCGGGGCACCTCTTTGCCCGGATTCAGTTTGCGCAGCAGCGCGAACAGCGTTTCCCGCTCTTCCCCGGTCAGAACAGCCAGCCGCTTTTCGTCCCAGTCAAAGAACACCTGATGGCTGATCTCAAAGGCTTCCCGCCCCTTGTCGGTCAGATCCAGCCGGTAGCACCGGCCTGCTTTTTCCTTGGTGAGAAAACCGTTCTCCACCAGTTTGGTGATACACCGCTGGGAGTGGCCCCAGTCAAGGCGAAGCGCCGCGGTCAGGTCCGAGGGAGTGGCGCCCGGGTGCTTGCCCACATAGATCAGAAAGAACAGCAGGCCGAAGTGCAGCCCCATCTTTTCCAGCTTTTCGCTGGTGTAGGAAGTGAAATCCCGGTAGAGCACCGAGGAATGATAGGCCAGTGTATTGAACATATCCTTGCTCCTTTCGTCACTTGACATTGTCAAGTATACACAGTTATTTGACTTTGTCAAGTAACTTGAGCAAAAAAATTTGCCCTGCCGTGCGGGGCAGGGCAGAGCAGGTCAGCGGATGTAGAACATGATCTTGGTGATATACTCGCTCTCGTCATAGGACGAAAGATAGTCGTTGATACAGAATTCATAGGAATCCGAAATGATTTCCAGCCCGTTTTCGTCGCAGAAGCGCAGCAGCTCCTGGTACGAGCGGCCCATGGAGGCATAGTCGCCAAAATGATACAGGCTGACGCACCGCCCGGGGGGCAGCAGCCGGATGTTGCTTGCCAGCGGGGTGTTTTCGGTGAGAAGGAACGCCAGGGACGCCTGGATGAAATCGCCCCGGCGGACCCGCTCCAGCGGAACAGACACCCCGCACTGGAAGAAGATGGGCAGCTGCTTTTCAAAGGAGGCGGCAAAGCACTTTTTGGTGGCAATGCTGATCTCCCGGGGGCTGCAGGGAGGCTGCACCGGCTCGTAGAGGATGTACTGGCCCCCGGTCTGCCCCACATGCACTGCCGCCCGCGTCTGGCGGAAGGAGTTTGCGCGCTCCATCTGGTCACAGCGGTGGGCCAGCCGGCTGCGGATCAGGTTCAGTTCAGCGATCTCCCGGTCGATACGGGTCAGCTGGCTGCGCAGAAGCACCAGGCTGCTGTCGATGGTGTAGTGCTTCATGTGCTCCTGGATCTCTTTCAGCGAAAAGCCGATTTTTTTCATAATGAGGATGGTGTCCAGAAAATCCAGCTGGGCGGCGCTGTAATAGCGGTAGCCGTTGTCCGGGTCTACATAGGCCGGGCGGAACAGGCCGATCTTGTCGTAAAAAATAAGGGTCTGTTTGGAGATGTTCTGATATTTGGCAAGCTCACCGATCGAAAAAAGATTTTCCATACAGCCTCCTTGACACTATAGTTACTATATCCTTTATTATAGCCCCAGGGGGCCCCGTCAGCAAGGAGGTTATATCGTGATCGGCGCTTTTGCAAAACCAATGAGCTACGGGCAGTATCTGAAAAGCCTGCTGCCCAGTGTTCTGACAATGATCTTTCTTTCGTTTTATACCACCATCGACGGATTTTTCGTCTCCCGCTATGCAGGGTCGGACGCGCTGGCGGGGATCAACATCGTCATCCCCATCACCTGTGTGACCTTTGGCGTTGCGGTAATGCTTGCCACGGGGGCGGGGGCCATCATTGGCGAGCACCTGGGCCGAAACGAGGTGGAACAGGCCAGCCGCGTCTTCAGCTTCATGTGTCTGGTGCTGCTGGCCTTTTCGGCGGCGTTCACCGCGCTGGGGGTGGCGTTTCTGCGGCCCATTGCGGTGCTGCTGGGCAGCAGCGAGCGGCTTATGCCCCATGTGCTGCCCTATGCGCTGGTGGTGTTTCTGGGCACAGTGCCCATGGCGTTCAAACTGTTCTTCGAGTACCTGGTGCGCAGCGACGGCAATTCCAAGGTGGGGCTTGCCATGTCGGTGGTGGGGCTGGTGCTCAATGTGGGGCTGGACTATCTCTTTGTGGGTGTTTTCCGACTGGGCACGCTGGGCGCAGCCTGGGGCACAACTCTTTCCATCACGGCCAGCGCGCTCATCGGCCTTGTCTATTTTCTGCGGTTCGGCAACATCCGGTTTGCCCGCCCCAAAGCGGACGGCAGGGTGCTGCTCAAATCCTGCACCAACGGCAGCAGTGAGATGTTCACCGAGTTTTCCACCGGGATCACCACTCTGCTGTTCAACCTTCTGGTGATGAAATATTTCGGTGAGGACGGGGTGGCCGCGGTCACCATCATCATGTATATCTACTATTTCTTTATCTCGTTCTACATGGGCATTGTGGTGGCGGTGGCGCCGGTGGTGAGCTACAACGTGGGCGCGGAAAAACCCCGCAAGATACGGGAAATGCTGCGCTACAGCTTTTGCACCATCGCCATCACGGCGGTGCTCATTCTGGCGACGTCCCTGCTGGGCGGGCCGGCCATCATCCACCTTTTTGTGCAAAGCGGCAATGTCTACGACATCACTTGGCAGGCCCTCCGGCTGTTCAGCCCGGTGTTTGTGTTCATCGGCTTCAACGTGTTTCTCTCGGGCTATTTTACAGCTCTGGGCAACGGGCTGACCTCCGCGGTCATCTCTCTGCTGCGCTCGCTGGTGCTGGTGGTCCTGTTCATTGCGGTGCTGCCGCTGCTGCTGCAGGAAAACGGGATCTGGCTGACCATGCCCTTCTCCGAAGCGGTGACCGTTCTGGTGGCGCTGCAGCTTTATCGCATGCAGGGCAGGCCGCCCGTGCCCGCGTGAGCAGGCCGCCGAAACAATAAAAGGCCCAGCCGTATGGCTGGGCCTTTTGATGTGGCGTCCCTGGCGGGATTCGAACCCACGGCCTTTCGCTTAGGAGGCGAACGCTC
>NHCFR05603__coassemble_335_pt1 | contig 42784 bp, 45 predicted proteins | sample NHCFR05603__metabat2_low_PE_044 | metagenome-assembled genome bin NHCFR05603 | reverse complement strand
GGAATTATGGGACTTTGAACTCAATTCCTGTTGCACTTAGTTTGACAATTCACTTTTTTGCCGCTGCAAACTTTTCCCATCGCCGTTTAACGCTGTGCCGCCCGCCCATACTGCCCTTAGAAAAATTCAAAGGGGCAGTGAGTCACACCATGCAGTATCGTTTCAAAGGGTTTTCGCGCCAAGGCGCAAAAATGCTCAACCAGGCGCTGGTCATCGCGGGGGAAATGGGGCAGACGCAGGCGGGCACAGGGCATATCCTGCTGGCCATCCTCCGGGGCGGCGCCACTCCCGCCGCCCGCTTTCTCCAGTCCCGGCGCATCGAAGAGTCGCAGGTGACGCAGCGTGTGGCCGCTCTGGGCGGCATGAACGAAAGCCGCCGCCTTTCGCCCCGTGATTTTCTGCCGGAAGCGTGCAAAGCGCTGGATTTCGCGGTGCTGGGCGCTCATGCCGCACGTATGAAGGAGGCTCAGCCAGAGCATGTGCTCTGTGCCATCTTGGAGGATCCAGGCTGCACCGCCAGCCGGTGGCTGGCGGAGTGGGGGGTGGAATTGAGCGAAGCAGCCCGCGAGTGCCGGCAGCTTTCCGGCCAGCTGGTGCTGCCGCTGCAGTCCCGGCTTTCCGCGCCCACGCGCAGCAGCAAGGCGACCGAAAAGTATGGGCGTGACCTGACCCAAATGGCTGCGGAAAGCCGGCTGGACCCGGTGCTTTGCCGGGAGCAGGAGCTGGAACGGCTCATGGAGATCCTCTGCCGCCGCCAAAAGAACAACCCGTGCCTGGTGGGAGAACCGGGCGTGGGCAAGACTGCTCTTGCCGAAGCCCTTGCTCAAGCCATTGCCTCAGGGCGTGCGCCCGCTCAGCTGCTGCACAAGCGCATTCTGAGCCTGGATATGGCCAGCCTGGTGGCCGGAACCAAGTACCGGGGCGATTTTGAGGAACGGTTCAAGACGCTGCTGGATGAAATATATAAAGACCGCAGCACCATTCTGTTCATCGACGAGATCCATGTGGTGGTGGGGGCCGGTGCAGCGGAAGGCGCCATCGACGCGGCCAGTATCCTCAAACCCCTGCTCGCCCGGGGTGAGATCCAGGTCATCGGCGCCACCACACAGGAGGAATACCGCCGCTGCATTCAAAAAGACGCGGCGCTGGAACGCCGGTTCGGGCGGGTGGTGGTGGAAGAGCCGGATCCGGCCACCGCCAAGCGTATTCTGGCGGGCCTCGTGCCCCGCTATGAGCGGTATCATCAGGTGACCATCCCGCCTCTGACGGTGGAAGCAGCGGTGGACCTTTCGGTGCGGTATCTGCCGGGCCGCTTTTTGCCGGATAAGGCCATCGACCTGCTGGACGAGGCCGCTGCCGCGCTGCGTATCCACTGCGAGCGGGAAAACGACCGCAGCCGGGAGCTGACCGCCGAGGATGTGGCCCGGGTGGTGGCCCGGGCCAGCGGCGTGCCCGTACAGCGTATCACCGAAGCGGAGCGGGAAAAACTGGCCCGGCTGGAGCAGCGGCTTTCCGAAAGCGTCGTGGGCCAGCCGGGGGCGGTGCACACGGTGGCGGGAGCGGTCCGCCGTGCCCGCACAGGCCTGCGGGAAGCGGGCCGGCCGCTGGGCGCAATGCTCTTCCTTGGGCCCACCGGGGTGGGAAAGACCCATCTTGCCCGCACCCTTGCCCGCCAGTGGTTCGGCACCGAAAAAGCGTTGCTGCGCTTTGACATGAGCGAGTATATGGAATCCCATGCCGCGGCAAAACTCATCGGTGCGCCCCCGGGCTATGTGGGCCACGACGAGGGCGGCCTGCTCACGGAGGCGGTGCGCCGCCGCCCCTATGCGGTGGTGCTGTTTGATGAGATCGAAAAGGCCCACCCGGACGTGCAGAATCTTCTGCTCCAAATTCTGGAGGACGGCCGCCTCACTGATTCCATGGGCCGCAGCGCCAGCTTTTGCAACACCATCATCCTGCTCACCTCCAACCTGGGTGCAGAACACCTGGCAGGGCAGGGGGGACTGGTAGGGTTCGGCGCCACGCCGGAAACGATCCCCCAGCGCCAGCGTCAGCAGGTCATCGGTGAGGCAAAGAAGTATTTCCGTCCCGAGCTGCTGGGCCGCATGGATGAACTGGTGGTGTTTGGCCCGTTGCTGCACGAGGATCTGACATGCATTGCAGAGCAGATGTTGGACGAACTGGAGCAAAGGGCCCTTGCACGGGGCTATCGTCTGCGCCACAGTTCCGAACTTCCCGCCATGCTGGCAGGGGGCGACCGGCCGGTGTATGGCGCGCGGGATCTGCGCCGCACGGTGAGCCGGGCGGTGGAACAGGCCCTGGCGGACAGTATCGCCGCGGGGCAGGCCCGGCCGGGGCAGAGCTTTACCGCCTGTGTGCAGGATGGGCAGGTGGTGCTGCGCGGTGAGAACGACGCAGTCTGCCGGCGCACAGAGGCAACGGTTTGAAAAACAGCCGCCCGCCCCGTTCCCCCAAAAGGGGATAGGGCGGGCGGCTGTTCGGTTCGGAGGCGGCATGAAGGGCCGCCCGGTTCAGAATTTTTTGCGCAGCAGCGCAAAATCGAAGAAGGCAGTGTAGTAAGAAAGAGAATACATCACCGGCTTGGCCAACTTGGTGTAGCTCACTTCCTCCATCAAAAGAAGGGCCTCGTGCGGCTGAACGGCCAGAATGCGGCGTGAGGCAGGGTCGCCCAGCACGGCGCTCACATGAGCAACGGTGCTCACCACAGAAACACCCGCCACTTCCTCCAGAATGTCAAATACAGGACGGCCAAAGTCCAGCCGGTCCACCAGTGCGGGCGGGAAGAGGGCGGCTGGCAGATAGTCCACCGACCAGATGACCGGCTGGCGGTCCGCCAGCACCCGCTTTTTCACCATCAGCACAGGCTGCCCCGGAGCAATGTCCAGCCGGGCGGCCATGGCTTCATCGGCGGAAAGGCGCTGCACCAAAACGTGGTCCGCATGGGGAGTGCGGCCCATGGACTGGATCATGGCGTTGTACTCGAACTTTTGATCCAGGCGGCCCCGCACGGCCACCACCTGCCGGTTGATGACGGTGCCAATGCCCCGCACCCGCTCCACATAACCTTCCCGCTCCAGCTCCGCCAGTGCGTCCCGGATGACGGTGCGGCTCACTCCCATGCCGGCCGCCAGCTCCACCTCGGCGGGCAGCCGGTCCACTCCGGCGTAACATCCGTCCCGGAGCTCTTCCAGAAGCCGCGCGGCGATCTGCTGACTGATCACCGCACCGCCCAGCGGGCTGTCCTCTGCCCTGTGTGTTCTTGCCATCCAGCGCACCTCCGCTCCGTGCCCATGAAAGACACGTCCAAAAATCATACTTTTCACCCCAGTATACCACATCCGGCGAAAAAAATCACTATCCGGCTCTCCTTGTTCTTGCAGGAGGGGAAAAACCGTGGTATCATGGCGGTACGTTCAAGGAAAGAGGAGAGGCCGCAATGCAGATACGTCCCTACCGCCCGTCGGACTGCGGAGCAATGGCAGAATTGTTTTATGATACAGTCCACAGTGTGAACGCCGCAGACTATTCGCCGCAGCAGCTGGACGCCTGGGCCAGCGGACAGGTGGATCTGGAAGCCTGGGACCACTCTTTCCGGGAGCACTGCACCCTTGTGGCCGAAAAAGACGGCGAGCTGATCGGGTTCGGGGATATCACCCCGGAGGGGTATCTGGACCGGCTCTATGTCCACCGCCTGCACCAGCGGCAGGGCGTTGCCGCCGCCCTGTGCGAGCGGCTGGAACAAACAGTGGAAGGCGCCATTGTGACCCACGCCTCCATCACGGCGCGCCCTTTTTTTGAAAAACGGGGCTACAAAGTGGTGCGGGAACAACAGGTGGAGCGCCGGGGCGTTCTGCTGACCAATTTTGTGATGGAAAAACAGCGCTGAAAAACCGGGCAGGGAAGAGGAACCTTCCCTGCCCGGTTTTTTATGTGTTTCAGCGGTTTTTGATGTACTCGTCGATGGCCTGCGCCGCTTCTTTGCCCGCGCCCATGGCCAGGATAACGGTGGCCGCGCCGGTCACCGCGTCGCCGCCGGCGAACACGCCCGGCCGGCTGGTGGCGCCGGTCTCGTCTGCCACGATACAGCCTCGCCGGTCGGTGTCCAGCCCCGGCGTGGTGGAGCGGATGAGGGGGTTGGGACTGGTGCCGATGGCCATGATGACCGTGTCCAGCGGAAGCTCGAAGCGGCTGCCCGGTTTTTCCACCGGTCGACGGCGGCCGGAAGCGTCCGGCTCGCCCAGCTCCATCTCCACGCAGGCAATGCCCCGCACCCGTTTGCTTTCGTCGCCCAGCACCTCCACCGGATTGGTGAGGAGCTTAAAGACGATACCTTCCTCCTGGGCATGCTCCACTTCCTCGCGGCGGGCGGGCAGTTCCTCCATGCTGCGGCGGTAAACAATGTACACTTCCTCGGCGCCCAGCCGCTTGGCACAGCGGGCCGCGTCCATGGCCACGTTGCCGCCGCCCACCACCGCCACCCGGCGGCTGTGCTGGATGGGGGTGCGGCTGTCCGGCCGGTAGGCCTGCATCAGGTTTACACGGGTCAGATACTCGTTGGCGGAATAAACGCCGTTCAGGCTCTCGCCGGGAATGTTCATAAACCGGGGCAGCCCTGCGCCGGAGGCCACATACACCGCCTCAAAGCCCTCTTCTTTCATCAGTTCGCCCACAGTGAGCACCTTGCCGATGACCATGTTGGTCTCGATGGAAACGCCCAGCGCCTTGAGACCGTCGATCTCCTGCTGCACGATGTCCTTGGGCAGACGGAACTCGGGAATCCCGTAGACCAGAACGCCGCCCGCCAGGTGCAGCGCCTCAAACACGGTGACAGCGTAGCCTTTTTTGGCCAGTTCACCGGCGGCAGTCAGGCCCGAAGGACCGGACCCGACGATGGCCACCTTGTGGCCGTTGGGCGCGGGCTTTTCGGGGGCGGCAGTGCAGTGGGTGCGGTGCCAGTCGGCGGCAAAACGCTCCAGCCGGCCAATGCCCACGCTCTCGCCTTTAATGCCCCGCACGCACTTGCCCTCGCACTGGTTCTCCTGGGGGCAGACCCGCCCGCACACCGCGGGCAGGGCGCTGCTGGCGCTGAGCACCTGATAAGCGCCCTCAAAATCTTCCTGGGCGATCTTCTCGATGAATTCGGGGATGTGGATGCCCACCGGGCAGCCGGACACGCAGGGCATGTTTTTGCAGTGCAGGCAGCGCTTGGCCTCGTTCACCGCCATCTCGGGGGTATAGCCCAGGGCCACTTCGTCAAAATTCTTGTTGCGCACATCCGCCGCCTGGCTGGGCATGGGGCAGCGCTTCGGGTCCATGTTCCGTTCCATCAGCGCACCTCCTTGTGCAGCAGATTGCAGCTTTCCTCGCGGGCATGGGCCTCAAACTCCCGGTACATGCCGCCCCGCTGCAGCGCCTCGTCAAAATCCACCAGGTGGCCGTCAAAGTCCGGCCCGTCCACACAGGCGAACTTGGTCTGGCCGCCCACCGTCAGGCGGCAGCCGCCGCACATGCCGGTGCCGTCGATCATAATGGGGTTCATGGAAACGATGGTCTTGACGTTGTATTTCTTGGTGGTCAGGCTCACGAACTTCATCATCACCAGCGGGCCGATGGCGATGACCTCGTCGTAGCCCTCGCCGGCAGCAATGAGCTCTTCCAGGGGCTTGGTCACAACGCCCTTTTCGCCCCGGCTGCCGTCGTCGGTCATCAGGATGAAGCGGTCGCTCACCGCCTTGAACTCGTCCTCCAGAATGACCAGATCTTCGCTGCGGAAGCCGGCGATGGTGTGCACCACACAACCCATCTCATGCAGCTTTTTGGCCACGGGGTAGGCAATGGCACAGCCCACGCCGCCGCCCACCACGGCCACTTTTTTGAGGCCTTCCAGCTCGGTGGGGCGGCCCAGCGGGCCCACAAAATCATGCAGTGCGTCGCCTGCGGCCAAACTGTTCAGCTGCATGGTGCCCGCGCCCACCACCTGGAAGATGACGGTAACAGTGCCGGCGGCGGGGTCCTGGTCAGCGATGGTCAGCGGGATACGCTCGGAATCGGCGCAGGCCCGCAGAATGACGAACTGGCCCGGCTGAGCTTTTTTGGCGATCAGCGGTGCTTTCACCACCAGTTTGGTCACGGTGGGGTTCAGTTCGCTTCGCTCCACAATGGTAAACATGGCTTTCCCTCTTTCCCTTGTTGCCCTCTATGGGTACTTCTTTATAGTATAGCGAAAAAGCGCCGCCCGCGCAAGGGCCCGGCGGCGTCGTTAAAAAGAAAACGGCGGGTTTTGCACCCGCCGCCTTTTTATAGATTGAGAGAATAAGTGCTTTCGTTGTCGCTGTTGTCCAGAATGTGCAGCTGATAGTCGATCTCGGGCCGGTCTCCGTTCTCGTACTCCTCTTTCCAGGGCAGGGTGAAGGCTCGCTTCTCCAAAGTGAAGCGCAGATAAAATGTCACCTGTCCCGAAGGCTCACTAGGGGCGTTCTCGCTGCCGGGCTGGATGAAATCGGTGTCCAACGCAAGGTCCAAAACTTCCTCACCCGCCAGCGTGCCCGTCACCCAGGCCTTTACCGGCCACTGGTAAGGACGTCCGCCTTCGGAATAGCACACTTCCACGGGGATCTCGTAGTCGCCGGCCTCCTGACGCACTGTAAAGGTTTCGGAGAAGGCGATGTGGCTGGCGCTTTGCGCTACAAAAGGTAGTTCCCGGATCTGCATCTCGTACTGGCCGGCAAAGGTGAACTCGGTATAAAGCTGCTCCGCCTTTGTTTCATCGCCGCGGGTGAGGCTGACATTCAGAGTGTAGCTTTCTGCCAGAGGCACCCAGCCTTCGGCCAGGAACACGTCGCCCTCGCCCCGAACCGCGTCCATCGACAGACTCTGCCCGTCGCTCAGCACAAAGGTGAATCGGAGGGCGCAGTCCTCGGTGATGGTGCGGGGCGTGGCGGAAAGACTCATCAGCACCCGGCCATCGGTGGGGGAGTACTCCTTGGTCTGTATGTCCCAGCTGGCCAGCAGGCTTTCGGAAGGGGCGGTTTGGGGCGTGTTCGGGGTGAAGGTGTCCAACCGGTTTTGCAGTGCGGCAACGGAACCGTCCAGCGTGGACACGTTGCTCCGCATGATCTCCAGCTGTTGGCGCAGGTCGGCCAGCTGCCCGCCCTGCCACACAAGGCCGCCCGCCAGCGCAAGCACCGTCAGTGCCGCAGGCACGCCCAGCCAGAGCAGGGTGCGCTTCTGCCGCCGCTGTTCGCTCCGGGTCTGACCTTCCAGAAGCGCCTGGACGCCATCCAGCGAGAGTGGCGCTTGCTCCGCGGCCGTGTCTTCAGAGGGGACGGGAGGTTCAGCGGCTTCTTTGCCGGTGAGCAGCGCGTCGATACTCACCCCAAGCGCCTTTGCCAGCTGGTGCAGATTGTCCAGACCCGGCAGACTGGCGTCGGCCTCCCACTTGCCGATGGCCTGCCGGCTCACGCCCAGCTTCGCAGCCAGCGCCTCCTGGGAAAGCCCGGCGGCTTTTCTAAGCGCCGCGATACGGTTGCCCAAGGTCATAACGGTGTTCCTCCTTGTGTTTTCTGCCTCCATTTTATCAGAAACCGCTTTTTTGTGCCACCAACATGCTTTTCCATCCCCTGCAACCAGCGGTTGCCCTGTCGCGAAGAGCGCCTGCAAAAAAGGCGACGGACGCAGTGCACCCGCCGCCTTTCAAAAAATCAGAAAGGGGTGATTTTACTCCTCGGCAGGCCAAGCCACCAGGAACAGGAAATCGCTGCCGCCTTCGGACTCGGGAAACGCGCCGTACATGGAAAAGTTGTACATGAAGCGCTCGGCCATCAGCACACCGTAACCGTCCTGGCAGTGGTCGGTGGTGTCGTAAGGATCGGCCACGATGAAAACGTCGTCCTGCTGGGTCTCGGTGCCCATGGTGTCGTATCCGATGATGACCTGCCAATGGCCGCCCCAGTCGTTGTAGCAAACCATGACGGGCTTTCCTTCCGCCAGCCAGCCCTGGATGGTGTCCATCCACACTTCAGAGGCAGGATCTTCGTAGTCGAGGGTAGTGGTGTATGCAAAACCGCCCACATCGTCAAAAATGTCCATGGCCTGTTTCAGCGTGGTGCCGGGATAACCTTCCAGTTCTGTGCCGTCCAGGGAGTGGCGCAGCGCAGCGAGACTCTCCTCGTTCCAGTCGCCCATTTGATCGTACCAGTTGAGCACCATCAGCGAGCTGGTCACGCCGCAGGCCCATTCGCTGGTCTGCTGCATGGTCTCAAACCCGGTCAGGATGGTGAGAGTGTCGCTGGACTCCATGCTGTAATAATCCGGATGGGCAAAATAGGGGGAGTCTTCGTGGTCGCCCAGCCGTTCCATCGAATCGGCCCCATCTTCGGGCGACAGATCCACCGCATAGGGGATCTTCATTTCGTCGGTGAAGGCGGGGCTTTTTTCCTCCGTTTCAGAGGCCGCACCCGCCTGGGAGGTTTGGGCCGCCCCAGCCGGCTGGACCCCTCCCGACGTGTTGGTGCAGCCGGCCAGCAGACTGGCGGCCATGGTCAGGGCAAGGGCCAGTGCCAGAGTGACTTGATGTTTCATTTCTCGATCTCCTTTGTCTTTCGATCCTGCGGCAAGCGCAGCGAGGTGAATTATAGCCGAAACCGGCGAAAAGTTCAATCAAAGCGGTGAATCTTCTGCGGTTGCCGCATGGCAAAACCGCGCCGGTGGCGGCAGGGCACAGAAAAGGCCGTCCCGGCGGGACGGCCTTCGCAAAAACGGAACCGATTTAGTGCTGGCGGTTGAACAGCTTGGGCGCAATACCGGCCAGAACCACCATGGCAATCACGGTGAGGATGGTCTCGGGGATCATGTAGGTTGCGTTGTAGACGGCGCTGTACAGCCAGCACAGGGCGTTTTCGCCCATGTTGGCGATGGCCGCACCCCAGCCGAAGCCTTCCATCCACTCAAAGGCGGTCTCGTAGTCTTTCCAGACGATGTAGCCGGAGAGGAAGCTGCACAGGTACCGGCCAAAGCACATGATGACGGTGCTCACGCCCACACCCAGCGCCAGGGGCTTTTTGGGCTTGGCCACCAGGCAGGCCAGGCCCAGCAGGGTGAAGGCCAGCACATAGTCCAGAAGAATGCAGCCCACCACGGCGCCGAAGGTCTGGCACCAGGCCAGGTTTTTAATGCCCAGCATCAGTTGGATGAGGCTGTGGACAAAGGCGGTCAGCACGCCCCACTTCACGCCGTGGCGGTGGCTCACCAGCAGAATGGGCACCATACTCACCAGCGTCACCGAGCCGCCCCGGGGCAGCTCATAGACGGGAATGAAGCCCAGAACGGTGGCCAGAGCCACCATCAGCGCGCATTCCACAAGGATACGGGTCTTGGAGAAGGTTTTGTTCATACAGGTTCAGCGACCTTTCAAAGAATAGTACATAAAAACAAAAACGCCCCCGCGCAAAACTGCACAGGGGCGCTCTTCAAGCGTCCGATCCTCAAACTCCCTACGCCGGCATTACCCGGATCAGGTTCAAGGTGACTCGAGGCTGCGTTTCGCCTCGATCTCAGCCGGGTATGGCACCCAGCGCCCCTGTTTTTATGTCCGGGGTAAAGTATAGCGCCATGAGAAAAGATTGTCAAGCTTTGGCGGCGGCTTTGCCGGTCTTGCAGATGTCCGCAAGGCAGCAGGCGGCACAGTTCGGCTTGCGGGCGTCGCACACCTCACGTCCGTGATAGACGAACCGATGGCACAGATCGCTGCCCTCCTCAGGGGGAATGATCTTCCACAGTGCCATTTCCACCTTTTTGGGATCCTTCTCATTCTTCACCAGCCCGATCCGGTTGCACAGCCGAATGCAGTGGGTGTCGGTGACGATGGCCGGCTTGCCAAACACGTCTCCCATGATGAGGTTGGCGCTCTTGCGCCCCACGCCGGGCAGGCTCAGCAGGGCGTCAAAGTCATCCGGCACTTTGCAGCCGTATTCGTCCCGCAGTTTGCGCATGCACAGGCTGATGTCCCGCGCCTTGGAGCGGCCCAGGCCGCAGGGCTTCACGATGGCTTCGATGTCTTCCGGCTCAGCGGCCGCCAGCGCTTCCACGCTTGGATATTTGGCAAACAGGTCCTTCACCACCACGTTCACCCGGGCGTCGGTGCACTGGGCGGCAAGACGCACCTCCACCAGCAGCTGCCAGGCATGGTCATAATCCAGGGTGCAGTCAGCCAGGGGATAGGCCTGTTTCAGCCGTTCGATCACTTCCAGAGCAAGGGCCTTTGTGGTCATGTGTTTCCCTCATTTCCGATGTTTTCCGCCATTATAGCATGAATTCTCACAAAGAGCAAACGGACTCTTGTGCCGGCGGCCCGGCGGGGGTATAATGATACATATATTGTCCGTTGGGGCAAAATGCACACTGCGGAAAGAGGGGGAAACTTCATGTACAAGGAAATGATCGACACCATCGGCTTTGTGGCCGGGCAGGACCCGGAACTGGCTGCCGCCATGGAGCGGGAACTGACCCGCCAGCGCCAGAATATCGAGCTCATCGCCAGCGAGAACATCGTCAGCCCGGCGGTGATGGCCGCCATGGGCACCGTGCTCACCAACAAGTACGCCGAGGGCTACCCCGCCCACCGCTATTACGGCGGCTGTGTTTGTGTGGATGAGGTGGAAAACCTGGCCATCGACCGCGCCTGCCGTCTGTTCGGCGCGAAGTTCGCCAACGTGCAGCCCCACTCCGGCGCGCAGGCCAACCTGGGCGTCTACTTTGCCCTGTTGGAGCTGGGCGACACCATCCTGGGCATGGACCTGGCCGCCGGCGGCCACCTGACCCACGGCAGCCCGGTGAACATGAGCGGCAAGAACTACAACTTCGTGGCCTACGGCGTGGACGAGAACGGCTTCCTCGACTACGACGCCCTGCGCCGCCAGGCGCTGGAAGTGCGGCCCAAGATGATCGTGGCGGGCGCTTCCGCCTATCCCCGCGCCATCAAGTTTGACGTCCTGGCTGATATCGCCCATGAGGCGGGCGCGCTTCTGATGGTGGACATGGCCCACATCGCGGGCCTCGTGGCGGGCGGCGCTCACATGAGCCCAATCCCTTGCGCCGACGTGGTCACCACCACCACCCACAAGACCCTGCGCGGGCCCCGGGGCGGCATGATCCTCACCAACAACGAGGAAATTGCCAAGAAGGTGAACAAGGCCATCTTCCCCGGCACCCAGGGCGGCCCGCTGGAGCACATCATCGCTTCCAAGGCGGTCTGCTTCGGGGAGGCGCTGAAGCCCGAGTTCAAGACCTATGCCCAAAACATCGTGGTCAATGCCAAGGCTCTGGCCGACGGCCTGCAGAGCCGGGGCGTCAAACTGGTGAGCGGCGGCACCGACAACCACATGATGCTCATCGACCTCTCCGATCTGGAATGCACCGGCAAGGAACTGGAGCATAACCTGGACGAGGTGCACATCACCGCCAACAAGAACTCGGTGCCCGGCGAGAAGCGCAGCCCCTTCATCACCAGCGGCCTGCGTGTGGGTACCCCGGCGGTCACCACCCGCGGTTTCGGCGCGGCGGAGATGGATGTCATTGCCGGCTGCATTGCCGATTGTATCTTCGATTTCGAGGGCAAAAAAGAGGACGTGGCCGCCCGTGTGGCGGAGCTGGTGCGCCGCTTCCCGCTGTACGAATAAACCCGATTTCCCGGCGGCCGGCGCAAGGTCTGGCCGCCGGGGCTCTTTTGAGGAGAAAACACTATGGCTTACATCGAGTGCAAACTGAAATCCCAGCGGCTGCTCACCACCGTGGGCGTCAAAATCTATCTGCCCTGCGACCTGCCGGTGGAGGTGGGCAACAAGGTGAAGGGCGTGTTCACCCTGCTCCACGGCTTCACCAACAGCGGCGACGACTGGATGCAGATGACCGCCGCCCCCCGCTACGCCGCCGACAACGGCCTGGCGCTGGTGGCGCCGGACTGCGGCAATTCCTTCTATCAGGACATGACCTATGGTGGGGCCTGGGCAGGCTTTGTCACCGAAGAAATGCCCGTTTTGCTGCGGGAGATGTTCCACCTGCCCGCCGAGCGGGAGCGGAACTTCATCGGCGGCCTTTCCATGGGCGGCTACGGCGCGTTGTATCTGGGCCTCAGCCGCCCAGACCTCTATGCCGGCTGCGCCTCTTTTTCCGGTGCGGTGGATGTGGCCATGATGTTGGAGCACTCCCACATCCCCGGCGTCAAGGAGGTGTTCGCGCCCATCTTCGGGCCGGACCTGCGCCTGCCCGAAGCCAGCGAGATCCGGCAGCTGGCGGCCAAGGTCGCAGCCCTGCCTGCGGACCAGCAGCCGAAAATTCTGCTCACCAACGGTTTCCAGGATCAGGAACCCTATTACATCCGCTACCAGAACGACGCGGTGGACGAGTGCATGCGGGCGCTGCCCCTGGCTCACTACCGCCGCCTGCAGTGGGACGGCGTGCATGAATGGAATTTCTGGGACCGCAGCCTCGTCTATGCCATCGACGACTTTGTGAACCCCGGCTATGCGGCCAAAAAGCTGAACGACTGGGCCGCCCCGGTCACCGAGACGGGAGGTGCCGCCCGTGGGTGAGCCGCTGGCTCAGCGCCTGCGCCCGGCCACTCTCGGCCAGGTGTGGGGCCAAAAACACCTGCTGGGGGAAGGGTGTGTGTTCCGCCGTGCCATTGAGAGCGGAACGGTGCCCAACATGATTTTTTACGGCCCTCCGGGCGTGGGCAAAACCACTGTTGCCCGAATCATCGCCGAGCGCAGCGGCATGCGTCTGCACAAGCTGAACGGTACCTCCGCCTCCACGGGGGACATCAAAGCCGTGCTGGCGGAGATCGGCACCCTGCAGGGCCAGGGCGGGCTGCTGCTCTATCTGGACGAGATCCAGTATCTGAACAAAAAACAGCAGCAGAGCCTTCTGGAGTGCATTGAAGACGGCACCGTCACCCTCATCGCCTCCACCACCGAGAACCCTTACTTCTACATCTACAACGCGCTGCTCAGCCGGTGCGCCGTGTTCGAGTTCAAATCCCTCACTCCTGCCGACGTGGCCGATGGGCTGCGAAACGCGGCCGAGCGTCTCTCCGAAATGGACGGCACGCCGCTGACGGTGGACGAGGACGCGCTGGACATCCTGGCCCATGGCTGCGGCGGCGATATGCGCAAGGCGCTGGGGTGCCTGGAACTGGCGGCCGCCGCAGCACGCACCGATGAGACAGGAGCGCGCCGGGTGGACGGGGAGATGGCCCGGCAGGTCACCGGGCGCACCGCTATGCGGTACGACAAAAACGGCGACGACCACTACGATATCCTCTCCGCCTACCAGAAATCCATGCGCGGCTCCGACCCGGACGCGGCGCTGCATTACCTTGCCCGCCTGCTGGAAGCTGGGGACCTGGTGAGCGCGTGCCGCCGGTTGATGGTCTGCGCCTGTGAGGACGTGGGCCTTGCCTGGCCCCAGATCATCCCCATCGTCAAGGCGGCCGTGGACGCCGCCACCATGCTGGGCCTGCCGGAAGGGCGCATTCCTCTGGCGGACGCGGTCATCCTGGTGGCCACCGCGCCCAAGTCCAACACCGGCGAAGCGGGAATCAACGCCGCCATGGCCGATCTGCAAAAGGGACGCACCGGGCCTATCCCGCGCCATCTTCAAAACAAGCACTTTGACGGCGAGGACGCGGCGGTGAAGGGCCAGCACTACAAATACCCTCATGCCTTTCCCGGCAGCTGGGTGGCGCAGCAATATCTGCCCGACGCGCTGGAAGGCACGCAGTATTACCACTGGGGTGAGAACAAGACTGAGCAAGCCGCCCGCGCCTATTGGCAGCGGGTCAAGGGCACAGCCGACGGGGAAAAGGGCTGAACGTTGCGCTCTTTCGCGGCCGAAAAGGCGGAAAGACGGCCCTTGACAAAATATGTGAAAACAATTACTATTATAAAAAACGTGACCATGTACCGCGCGGCAGGCAGGCCGCGGCGGGCGAGAACAGGAGGGAAGGACCATGCGTTATTCACGGCAGCGGGAGCTGGTGATGAAGCAGGTGCAGAGCCGCTGCGATCACCCCACCGCCGACGAGATCTATACCGCGGTGCGGGATGACTGCCCCGGCTTAAGCCTGGGCACGGTGTACCGCAATCTGAACGGCCTTGTGGAAGTCGGACGTGTGCGCCGGGTGAGCGTTCCCGGCCAGGCCGACCGGTTTGACCGCACGCTGGCCGATCACGACCATATGTTCTGCACCCGGTGCGGCCGGGTGGAGGATGTTCAGCTGGACAAAACGCCGCTGGACGAGATGATCGCCGGACGGCCGGAACTTGCCATCGAGGGCTATGCGCTCACGCTGTATGGAGTGTGCAGCGCCTGCCGCGAGGCGAGCGGTTCCTGACAAAAAAGAAAACCCCGCTGTTTGTCCAAGACAAACAGCGGGGTTTTTCTATGTCCGAAACAGACCGCTTACTTCTCAGCGATGGCCTCGATCTCGCACAGAACGCCCTTCGGCAGAGCCTTCACAGCCACGCAGCTGCGGGCGGGCTTGGAAACGAAGTATTTGGCGTACACTTCGTTGAAAGCGGCAAAGTCGCCCATGTCAGCCAGGAAGCAGGTGGTCTTGACCACGTTCTCAAAGCCCACGCCGGCAGCCTCCAGAATGGCGCCCACGTTCTTGCAGCTCCACTCAGCCTGCGCAGCGATACCCTCGGGCACATTGCCGGTGGAGGGATCCACAGGGATCTGGCCGCTGGTGAACACGAAGCCGTTCACCTCAAAACCCTGAGAATAGGGGCCGATGGCGCCGGGCGCCTTGCTGGTCTCGATAACTTTCATCTTGTATAAACCTCCTTGCAGAATTCGGTCGTTCAAAGGGAAGGCCTTTTTCTGAATGAAAAGGCCGTCTTTATCTTTATTATAACAGACCTGTCTGTGAAATCAACCTTTTTCGCATGCTGCAAAAAAAATTGCAGGGCCGTTCCCGGTTCAAAGCGGGAGCGGCCCTGCGGCAGTTATTCTGCGGGTTCGCTCTGGCAGCCGCAGCCGCGCCGGTCCGGGCCGCATTCGTCGGGGCCAACGGTGTTTTGACCGCGTTTGCCCTGCTCAGGGGTGCCTTCAAACACGGAGGGGAAATAGGCGCCCATGCCCAGCCCTTCGTAAAATGCGTCGGCTTCTGTCACGAGGCCGTCCGCCCGGGGCGGACGGCAGCCGGGCTGGTGGGGTTCGGGCACGCCCACTTCGGTCACGGCGTTCTGGTCTTCATGGTGGTGCGGGTCTCGGTATTCGTGGTCCATAGTGATCCTTCCTTTCTTTGTTGCAAAAGCGGGGCCAAGTGCCCCGCTTTTAGTATGTCCGGCTCCGGCCACTTTTTTCAAAGGGAGGCCGCCGGTTGACAAAAGTCCGAAATCGTACTAAAATAGCAGGTACGATTTCGGACTAAAAAGGAGCGTCGATCATGGCAAAAAACACCCGGGAACACCTGAGCCGGTTCAACTACCTGCTGGGAGAGACCGAGGCCGCCTATCATGAGGCCAGCGTCAAGCTGGGCTGTTCCGACAGCGCGGTCAAGATCCTCTATGCGATCTGCGATAACGGCGGCAGTTGTCCGCTGCGCACCATCCGGCGGCGTTCCGGCCTGAGCAAGCAGACGATGAATTCCGCCATCCGCAAGCTGGAAGCGGAGGGCGTGCTTTATCTGGAAAACGCCGGTGCGAGGGCCAAGAACGCGTGCCTGACGGATGTCGGCCGGGCAGTGGCGAAAAGAACGGCAATGCGCATTCAACAAATCGAAAATGATATACTCGCGTGCTGGTCTGAAGAGGAACTGGAGACCTATCTGCGTCTGACCGAGCAGTTTCTGGTCAAATTCAGAGAAAGGACGGCACAGCTGTAACGAAAGGAACCCTATGAAGATTCGTTTCTCTGATCATTTCACCTGTAAAAAACTTCTGCGGCTGACCTTCCCCTCCATGATCATGCTGGTGTTCACTTCCATCTACGGTGTGGTGGACGGCTTTTTTGTGTCCAACTTTGTGGGTAAAAGCGCGTTCACGGCGGTGAATTTCATCATGCCGTTCCTGATGATCCTGGGGGCGGTGGGCTTTATGTTCGGCACGGGCGGCGGCGCGCTGATCGCCAAAACGCTGGGCGAGGGAGACAAGGAAAAGGCCGGGCGGCTGTTCTCCATGGTGGTGTACACCTCCGCCGCCCTGGGCGCGGTGCTTGCGGCGGCAGGATTTGTTTTGCTGCGTCCGCTGCTCACGGCGCTTGGCGCGAAAGGGGAACTGCTGGAAAACTGCGTGCTTTACGGGCGCATTATCCTGGCGGCAAACCCCATGTATATCCTGCAATACGAGTTCCAGTGTCTGTTCCCCACAGCGGGCAAACCGTCGCTTGGGCTGTATGTCACGGTGGCGGCGGGCGTCACCAATATGGTGCTGGACGCGCTGTTTGTGGCGGTGCTGCCTTGGGGCATTCAAGGAGCCGCGGCAGCCACGGCCATCAGCCAGTGCGTGGGCGGGCTTGTCCCGCTGGTCTATTTTGCGCTGCCGAACAGCAGCCTGCTCCGTCTGGGGCGTGCGCGCAGAGACTTGCGCACGCTGCTGCGTGTGTGCGCCAACGGTTCCTCCGAACTGATGAGCAATATCTCCATCCCGCTGGTGAGCATGCTTTACAATTTGCAGTTGCTGGCCATGGCGGGGGAGGACGGCGTGGCTGCCTACGGAGTTCTGATGTATGTGAGCCTGATTTTCCAGGCGGTATTCCTGGGCTATTCGGTGGGTTCAGCGCCTGTGATAAGCTACCACTACGGCGCGCGGAACGCAGCGGAGGTCAAAGGCATTCTGCGCCGCAGTCTTGGCCTCATCGGCGGCTTCGCTTTGGCGATGTTTGCGGCGGCTCTGGGGCTGGCGCAGCCGCTCTCCCGCCTGTTCGTGGGCTACGACCAGGCGCTCTATGAGCTCACGGTGCGCGCTTTCGGTATTTTTGCCTTCTCGTTCCTGTTCACCGGATTTGCCATCTTCGGCTCGGCGTTTTTCACCGCGCTGAACAACGGCCTGGTCTCGGCGCTCATCTCCTTCTTGCGCGCGCTGCTGTTCCAGGTGGCAGCGGTGCTTTTGCTGCCGCTCATCTGGCAGGTAGACGGTATCTGGGCCGCCACCGTGGCGGCAGAATTCATGGCTGCCCTTGTGGCGGCGGCGTTCCTCTGGCGCTGCAGGGACGAAACCGCCTTCACTGCGTCGTGAGGCGCTTTCTTGGCTGTCGCATTCCGCAAAAAACGCCGTACCTGCTGATTTTCAGCGGGTACGGCGTTTTCAGTCAAACGATTTTTAGCCTGTGGCTCAATTGGCGAAGTGGGTGTGCTTTGCCTTCCATTTACGCAGGGCGATCCCAAGCCAGAAACCGTAAATGCCCAGGGTGATGATGGTGAGGAAGAACCACTTGATCCAGTTGCCAAACAGCTGGACAGCGCTTCCGTCAAAGGTGAGCCGGTGCCCGTTCACAACGGTGTGCTTGGTCTCCCAGCCGTACACCATGCACACAGCCCAGGGATAGCAGATGCCACAGGTGCAGACGGTGATGAGTGTGCCGAGCAAGCGCCAGCCGATGAGCTGCAGCAGGCCGCCGTCAAAATAAGAATCGTTCATGGTGATCCCTCCTGTTTGATGTCCGCTGACCTTTGCGCCGGGCGCAAAGAGTCACCCGCCGCGAATGTCCGCCGGCACTTCCAATGTAGTATACTTGCAGCCTCTTGTCAATTCAAAAAAAGCAAAAACACCGCGCACTGGGCGGCAAAACAAAAAATCGCCGCAAGCGTTTTGACCGCTTGCGGCGATTTGGTGCGAGGGAGGGGACTTGAACCCCCATGGTATATACCACACGCACCTCAAACGTGCGCGTCTGCCGGTTCCGCCACCCTCGCATATCAGGCGGGAAATTCCGCAAAACGTATTCTACCATACCGGGCGCGGGAAGTCAATACCCGATGACGTGTTACTCAACGGGTTTTTCTTCGCCGCTTTCTTCACCGGGAAGCAATGTGACCTGCTGCAGCTTTCGCTGGATCTGCCGGGTGCGCACGCCCACCAGATTTTCCAGTTCGCTGCTGGCCTGATTCAAGCGGTTCTGTGCCTGGGCCAGCGCCTGGCCAAAGGTGTCGAACTCGGCCTTCACGCTGCCCAGCACCTTCCAAACCTCGCTGCTGCGCTTCTGGATGGCCAGTGTTTTGAAACCCATCTGCAGGCTGTTCAGCAGCGCCGCCATGGTGGTGGGGCCCGCCACCACGATTTTGTATTCCCGCTGCAGCCGCTCGGCGGTGCCCCGGCGGACCACCTCGGCATAAAGCCCTTCCACCGGCAGGAACATCACTCCGAAATCGGTGGTGTGGCCGGGGGCCAGGTATTTGTCGTGGATGTCCTTGCCGAACCCGCGCACCCGCTTGTCCAGTTCTTTGGCCGCAAGTTCAACTGCGGTTTTGTCTGCCGTGTCATAGGCTGCCAGCAATGCGGCGTAGGCGTCCTGCGGAAACTTCGCGTCGATGGGCAGCCACACCGGACCGTCCGCGTCGCCCGGAAGACGCACCGCAAACTCCACACGCTCGGTGCTGCCCGGCACGGTGGCCACATTTTCGGCATACTGCCCGGGGGCGAGCAGCTGCTCCAGAATGGCGCCCAGCTGGACCTCGCCCAGAATGCCGCGGGTCTTGACGTTGCTCAGAACCTTTTTCAGATCGCCCACGCCGGCGGCCAGCGTGCGCATTTCGCCCAGCCCCTTGTACACCAGTTCCAGCTGCTGGCTCACCAGGCCGAAGCTCTTCTGCAGCCGGTCCTCCAGCGTCTTTTGCAGCTTTTCGTCCACCGTCTGGCGCATTTCGCCCAGCCGCCGGTCGGTCACCGCCTGCATGGCGTTCAGGCGTACCTCCATGGTGGTGCGTATGCTTTCCAGCTTTTGCTCCGTCTGCACATTGCTGGCCTGGAGCCCGGCGGCCACGCTGCCGGAGAGCTCCTGCCGTGTCTGGCGAATTTCGGCCAGAAGATCCTGCCGCACCTTTTCCAGATCTTCGCCGGAAAGCCCCCGCGGGCGGCGCAGCAGATTGGCAAGGCTCAGCACGCAGGCCAGCCCGGCCAGCACCAAAGTCACAATTTCCATCATTTTCTCCTTGCAAAAAGGGGATAACCCGTCCCCTGACTTCATAGCTATAAGTATACGGGGTTTGCGAAGGCAAATCAACATGACAAAAAGGCGGCGAGAAAACGATGGGTGATTCATTGAAACGCAAGCGCAAGCTTTGGGTGCTGATCTGGTGCGTCTGCTGTGCCGGCGCGGCGAGCGCCATGCTGTGGGCGGTGCAGAGGGCCGCGCCGGTGTGCCGTCAGTCGGATCTGGAGACCACCACCTTTGTTTCCGCGCAGGCGCTGGCGGAAGAAGACGGGGAGAAGCGGGTGTTCCTCACCTTTGACGACGGCCCCAGCGCCACCACCGAGACGGTGTTGGATGTGCTGAAGGAAAAAGAAGTGCCGGCCACCTTCTTCGTGGTGTCGGCGGACAACAACAAAGACCACCTGCCCCTCATCAAACGGGCGGTGGAGGAAGGCCATCAGATCGCGCTCCACAGCTGTACCCATTCCTACAAGACCATCTATGCAAGTTCCACGGCGTTCTGGGCGGATATCAAGGAACTGCGCCAGCAGATAGAACCTTATGTGGACCTGGAGAGCGTTCACTGGCTTCGCTTCCCCGGCGGAAGCACCAACACCGTCAGCCACAAGTATGGCGGCAGCTCTATTATGAAAAACCTTGTGGCGCAGGCAGCGGAGAAGGGGTACCGTTATGTGGACTGGAACGTCTGCGCGGAGGACGCGGCGGGCGGGCACCCCACCGCGGACGATGTGTATCGCAATGTGGTCAGGGGCGCCGAGGGAAAAAACGTCTGTGTGGTGCTGATGCACGACACCAAGGCCACCCGAAAGACCACGGCCGAGGCCCTGCCGGACATCATCGACTGGTTCAAGGAGCAGGGCTACCGCTTCTGCCGGATCGATGAACTGGACCGGCAGATATAGGCAGTGCGTTTGTAAATTTTTTGGGAATTATCGGTCCCGTGCCGGGCTGGCGAATTGTAAACAGGGGCAAAATAGTGTATGATAATAGGGTTGACAGCGCTGCTCTCCGCACGGTGGAGCAGGCGGCTGTCAGCCCATTTTCTGTGGAAAGGGGCGCGCGGCGTGTTCGGCTATGTCACCCCCGACAAAGGCGAAATGAAAGTGCGGGAGTACGAGTGCTACCGGGCCGTATACTGCGGGCTGTGCATGCAGCTGAAGGCAGACTACGGCTTTGTGAGCCGCATGCTCCTCAACTATGATCTGGTCACTGTGGCCCTCCTGGCGGACGGCCTCAGCGGGGAGCAGGGCAGCCCCTGCATGAAACGCTGTATGGCAAACCCGCTGCGCCGCCGGTGCATGCATGCGGGCACCGCAGGTCTGCGCCTGGCGGCAGCGTCGCTGGTGCTGCTCAGCTGGTACAAGCTGACGGACGATCTGGCCGATGAACCCTTCGCCCGGCGGTTTGCCTCGGGAGCGCTGCGCTTTATGCTTCGCAGGGCACATAAAAAGGCCGCCGCCGCCCAGCCGGAGCTGGACAGGCTGCTGGCCGAGCAGACGGTCTGCCAGCAAACGCTGGAGCAGGCGGGCTGCACCAGCCCGGACGAGGCTGCGGAGCCCACCGGCCGCATGACTGCCGCCATTCTGGAACAATGCGCGGTGCAGCCGGACCAGGTGCACATTCTGGGGCGCATGGGCCTGTTCCTGGGCAAAATACTCTACTGGCTGGACGCTGCCGAGGACTACGACAAAGACCGGGAAAAAGGCCGCTACAATGTGTTCCTGCGCATGGGGCTGGACCGGGCTGCCGCCATTGAACAGGCCACACTCCAGTGCCGCCTGGCGGCAGGGGAAGTGGCCCGCTGCTACAATCTGCTGCGGCTGGAACTCAACCGCCCCATTCTGGACAATATCATCTTCCTGGGCCTGCCCGCCGGGATCCGCCGGGCAGGGCAGCCGCCAAAACATGAAAAACACGCAGCGCCGGTGTGAGGCCGGTGCGGAAAGGAAACAAACATGGACGCATATCAGGTGCTGGGCCTGCGGCGGGGCGCGAGCGAGGACGAAGTAAAAGCTGCCTACCGCGCGCTGGCGCAGAAGTATAACCCGGACAACTATGAGGCCGGCCCCCTGAAGGAGGACGCGCTGAAGAAGATGGAAGAGATCAACGCCGCCTTTGACCAGGTCATGGCGGAGCTGCGCGGCGCGCCGGCGCACACCGGCGAGTCCGGCCCCCGGCAGGACGGGCAGCAGACCGACCCCGGCACTCTGCCCCAGATCCGGGCGCTGATCCAGCAGGGCAGGGTGGACGAAGCGCTGGCCCGCCTGCAGGCCATGCCCGACGGACCCGCCAACGCGGAATGGAACTTTTTGATGGGCAGCGCCTATTATTACAAAGGCTGGCTGAATGAAGCGCTGCGCTACTTCCAGGAAGCCTGCCGCCTGGCGCCCACCAACCGTGAGTATGCGGCGGCGCTGCACAACCTGCAGAGCACGGCGAACGGCCAAATGCCCGGCAACCCCTACGGGGCCTACGGAACGGGGCCCCAGGCAAATGCGGTGGGGTGCAGCTGCTGTGACATCTGCACTGCCATGATGTGCATGGATCTGTGCTGCAATTGCGGCCAGTGCTGATCATGCGCCGGAGAAAAAGCGGGCGGATCGCCCTGTGCGGCGTGCTGTGCGCGCTGGCCATGACGCTGATGTTGGGCGGCAGTGTGCTGCCCTTCGCCACCTTCTGTGCCCCGGCGATGGGCGGCATTCTGCTGGTGCCCATCGCCATGGAGTGCGGCATGCGCCTTGCATGGGTGAGTTACGCCGCCCTTTCATTGCTGAGCATTCTCTTTGTGCCAGACAAAGAGAGCGCCTTCATCTTTGTGTTCCTGCTGGGGCATTACCCGCTGCTGAAAGCCTATCTGCAGCGTATCCCCTGGCGCTGGCTGCGGGCAGTGGTCAAAACAATGGTGTTCAACGCGCTGGTCTTTGCCTGCTACGGAGTGGTGCTGTATATCCTGCCCATCCAGGCCATCGTGCAGGAATTTGCCCACACCGCGCCCGCCGCGCTGGCCGGGCTGCTGGTGCTGGCCAATGTGTGCTTCTGGGTCTACGACGCGGCTCTGAACAACCTGATCCGGGCCTATGCGCTGCGCATGCGCCCGCTGCTGCGGCGCTTTTTGTGAATTGCGGGATACATTGCGGAAAATCCAAAGAAAAGGAACGGTGTGAATGAATCAGAACAACAGATGGAGGCCCAACCCGAATTTCTTTTCCAACCTTGCGGTGGTGATCATTGGTATCTCCTTCTACCTGGCCATGTCCAACCTGGATTTGGTGCGTCAGGCAATCAACGGAGTGCTGGGCGTTCTTTCGCCTTTTGTGGGCGGTTTTGTGATCGCCTACCTGCTGGACGGCCCCGTGCGCTTTTTTGAAGAGAAATTCTCCATGAAGCGGGGCCTGAGCATTGCGGTGAGCTACCTGCTGGCCATCGCGCTGTTCAGCGTGCTGCTCAGCTTTGTTCTGCCGCAGGTGGTGCAGAGCGTGATGGTGCTGGGCAACAACCTCAATGCCTATCTGCAAAGCCTGAACACCTTTGTGGCAGAGGTGTCCACCCGTTTCCACCTGGACGAAGAACTCATCGAGGGCATGATGCTCTCCTACACCGATTTGATGAAGCAGGCCACCGATCTGCTGCGCTCCTTCATGCCTCAGCTGCTGGATTACAGCATGGCGGTGGGCAGCGGCCTGGTGTCCGCCCTCACGGCCTTCATCGCTTCGGTGTATATGCTCATGGGCAAGCAGCGGCTGCTGGGGCAAATGCGCAAAGTCATCTACGCCTTCCTGCCCATGAAAAAGGCGCGCCGCATGCTCACCGTGTGCAGCAACGCCAACCGGGTGTTCAACGGCTTCATCTACGGCAAACTGATCGACAGCGCCATCATCGGTGTGCTGTGCTTCGTTCTGATGAGCCTGTTCAAAATGCCCTTCGCGCTGCTCATCAGCGTGGTGGTGGGCGTCACCAACGTCATTCCGTTCTTTGGCCCCTTCATCGGCGCCATTCCCAGTGTGATGATCCTGCTGATGGTGGACCCCATTGTGGCCATCGAGTTCGGCGTGCTCATCCTCATCCTGCAGCAGTTCGACGGCAACATCCTCGGTCCCAAGATCCTGGGCGACTCCACCGGCCTGTCGGCCATCTGGGTGCTGGTGGCCATCATCGTGGGCGGCGGCCTGTTCGGATTTGTGGGCATGGTCATCGGTGTGCCCACCTTTGCCGTGCTCTATTCTCTCACCAGCGATATGCTGGCCCGCCGCCTCAAGGCCAAAGGGATCGACAAAAACGGTGACCCGCTTCCCCAGGAACCTGCCGCCGGTGAAAACAGCGCGACCGAAGAAAATACCCCCGGGCCTGTGCGGCCCTGAAAGGAACCGAACATGTGGTTTGACCGGGCAAATGTTTATCAGATCTATCCTCTGGGCCTGTGCGGCGCGCCGGAATACAACGACGGCGTGTGCGAGCACCGGCTGCTGAATCTGCTGGACTGGGTGGAGCACATCCGCGCGCTGAACATGACCTGCGTGCTGCTGAACCCGGTGTTTGAGAGCGACAAGCACGGCTACGACACCCGGGACTATTTCCGGGTGGATTGCCGCTTGGGCACGGGCGAGGATTTGAAGCGGGTGTGTGACGCCTTCCATCAGGCGGGTATCCGCGTCATGCTGGACGGTGTGTTCAATCATGTGGGCCGGGGCTTCTGGGCTTTTGAAGATGTGCGTCAAAAGAAGTGGGACAGCCCGTACAAGGATTGGTTCCATCTGAGCTTTGACGGAAACACCGAATACAACGACGGCTTCTGGTACGAAGGCTGGGAAGGCCACAACGAACTGGTGAAGCTGAACCTGAACAACCCGACGGTGGTGGATCATCTCTTTGCTGCGGTGAAAAACTGGGTGGAAGAGTACGATATCGACGGCCTGCGGCTGGACGTGGCCTACTGCCTCTCGCCGGAGTTTCTTGCAAAGCTGCGCGGCTTTACAGATTCGCTGAAGCCGGAATTTGTGCTGATGGGGGAGACGCTCCACGGCGATTACAACCGCTGGATGAACGACCATGCCTGCCATTCGGTGACCAATTACGAATGCTACAAGGGCCTTTATTCCAGCTTCAACTGCATGAACATGTTCGAGATCGGCCACAGTCTGAACCGTCAGTTTGGCCCCGAACAGTGGACGCTCTATAAAGGCAGGCACCTGCTGGCCTTCCTGGATAACCACGATGTGGAGCGTATCGCCAGCATTCTGACGAACCCAGCCCACATCCGCCCGGCCTACGGCCTTTTGTTTGGCATGCCTGGCACCCCTGCGGTGTATTACGGCAGCGAGTGGGGGCAGACGGGCAAAAAGCGGGACGGCGATGCCGCTTTGCGTCCTGCGCTGGATGGGCCGCAGAAAAGCGAACTGACCGAATGGGTGGCTGCGCTTGCGGCAGCTCGCGCGTCCAGCCGTGCCCTGTGCGAAGGGGATTACCGCACCCTTGCGCTGACCAACCGCCAGCTGGTGTTCCAGCGGGCGGTGGAGGGCGAGCGGGTCATCGTTGCGGTGAACGCCGACGGCGAGGAATACACCGCTCACTTTGACGCTGGCGCCGGCCGTGCCACCGACCTCATCACCGGCGAACCCCATGACTTTGGCGGCGGCAGCCGTCTCGCTCCCTACAGCGCTTATTTCTGGCGGGTGGAGTAAGACGCAGGCGCTTTACAGAATCGTTCAGGAAATTGGAATGCCGGGCGCCGGAAGGCACCCGGCATTCCTGCAGGCAAAAAGCCGGCGGCTTCAATTGAAGAAACCGCCGGCTTTTACTTTTCACTTTTTGAGCTTCTGGAGTTTATGACGCGTTGTTTCCCGGCGCTGCCCGCCGCTGCGGCATGGGAAATGCTTTGAATCATCACTTGCCGCTGGGGCGCCAAATACGGCCGTCATTCAGATCCAGTTCGACCGGGCCCAGAGGGTGCAGCGTGTGCCGGAAACTTATGCCCCTGGCGGCGTCCTCCTTGTATTTCTGCAGGATCCGTTTGTCCACAAGGTCGCAGTTTTCCCGGCTGGTGCCCACCAGGATCACCAGGAAGCGGTCCCGCCCGTACTGGGTGAACACGTCGCCCCGGCGCAGGCTGGCCCCGATGGCTGCCTTCAGCTTTGGCGCTGCGAGCGCGGCTTTTTGCGCGTCTTCAAGGGTCTGCCCGTGCGAATCGGTCAGCCAATACAGCAAAAGATAGGCACTTTGTCCGGTGCGTTCCAGCATGCGGCTGCACGCGCGGTACACGTCGATGAAGCCGGGATAGCTGCAATAGTAAGCGCCCCGGGCGGGAGTGCTTTCCTGCAGTTGGCCGCTCAGTTCCTGAACAGTTTCATAGCCCACCTTGCCGGCGAGATTCAGCTGATGGAATCGCTCCACCAGTGCCTGACCAGGCGTGACGGAAAATTCGTCCTCCAATTCCCGCACGGTCTGGTCGTAGACCTCCTTTGCCTGCTGGTAGCGGCCCAGCCTCATCAGACAGTCGATCCGCAAACACTGCAGTTCTTCCAGATGGTGAAGACTCGCCGCCTGCGTGGCAATGGCCAGCAATTCCTCCCAGCGCTCCTGCTTTTTCAGCAGTTCCGCAAGCTGCCGCACACAGTCAAAATAGCGCTGCCGGTAATGGGCCGCGGCAACGGCGGCCCAGTCCTCTGCCGCCAGATGGGGCAGAAAGTCCCCCGCATACAAGTTGCAGGCTTCCAGCAGGCAGGCGCACTTTTCTTCTTCATCGGCGGTGGAACCTGCCTTTTCAAGCCATTTGTCAAAAGCGGCCGTGTCCAGCCAGACCGGTTCCGGCGAAGAAAAATAATACCGCTTGCTTTTGGCGCGCACGGTCATTTCCGGCGGCAGCCCGGCACCGGCCAGGAAACGCCGCAGATTCGAAACCGTCACTTTCAGGTTGTTCAGCGGGTCGGCGCTGTTGTCGTTGTAAAACAAGGCGTCCACCAGGGTTTCTCTGGCGGCGCCCGCCTCTCCCCGGTACAGCAGAAGCTGCAGTGCGATCATGCTTTTTGTGGTCAGGCTGTTTTTTAAGCACAGCCGCTGCCCGTGGTATGTGATCGAGAAATCACCCAGCATTCGGATCTGCAAAGCAGAGATCGCGTCGCCCATCTGAACATCCCTCCTTTCCGCCGGCAGGTCAAAAGCGGACGGCATATCGTTTCTCTTCTAAATATAACCGTATCCCACTTTTTTAGCAAGGGCACAAAACGGAGTACAGACCTCAATTGGGTTTTGAACTGCCCGAAAAATTAACCTGTTGATTAACCCGTCTGCGGTATACTGTTATTTACGCGGGCAGACACCCGCGAAGGAAAAGCAAGAGCGGGCGCGGCCGTCCGCGCAGGAAACAGGGGAGGCGGGTGCTTGTGCAGACCCAGGCGTTTCGTGACGCAGCGCCGGATTTGTGCTGTGTGTGCGTAGATAAGGCCCAAAACGGCGATTACCGGGGGCGGCTTTTTCACTATTATGCCGCCGAAGCGCAGCCTTTTCGCAGTGTGCTCGAACTGATCGTGATGATGGACCGCCTGTGTGATCAGCTGGGCTATCCGCAAGCGTCCAAACGTCTGCGGAGCTTTGGCGGAATGCTTCCGGCGGCAGAAAAGAAAGAGGTGACACGCTTAATGAGCAGGGAAGAACTTGTGGGGAACAAAGGGCATATGGCCACCTTTGTTGTGCATGTAACGCACCGGCAGAATGCCACCTGGCAGGGCACGGTGGTGTGGGCGGAAAAAGATCAGAAGGCCAATTTCCGCAGCGCCATGGAACTGTTGCGCCTGATGGACAGCGCGGTGGAAACCTCTCTGCCCGAATCCGGGTCATCCAAAGATAATCGGCCCTCGTTCACAGAGGAACAGACTGGTTTGTGAAAAAAACAAGAGGCTCCCGCGGACTCAAACTGTCCGTGGGAGCCTTTTGCTGAAACATTGAAAACAAAAACCGGCCAACGAGCCTTTTTGGTTTCGTTGACCGGTTTTGTTTGGTGGAGATAAGCGGGATCGAACCGCTGACCTCTTGAATGCCATTCAAGCGCTCTCCCAGCTGAGCTATACCCCCATATTTGGTGCCGCCGTTTCAAGACTGCTCCGCAATTATAGCAAAGAAAAAATTCATTGTCAAGCCCTCACTCAAAGAAAAAGGAAATGTGTAAGTTGACGAAAAAATCCAAAGCCCTTGTTTCACATTTCAAATGGGTTTATAATAAAGCTGATTTGGCTTTTCGATACTTATATTATATATAAGAAAGAGCCAAACCGGAATTCGCAACGGCAGGCGTTGTTCCTGTGTTTTTTGGAAGGAGATGTTTTACTATGAATGGCACCAATGAACTGCTGCGCGCCATTTTAAAGATCGACGAGGAGGAGCGGGCACGCACCCAGGCCACCGAGGAGTATCGCCAAAAAGCGCAGGCCGATAAGGCCGCTAAGGCAAAGCAGATGGAAGAGCAGGCCATGGAAGATATGCGCCGCGACGTGGACGAGTTTGCCCAGGCAGAGAAAACCCGCGCTGAAGGTGAGCTTGCCGCCCAGGCAAAGCGCAAACAGCAGATCCTGGACCAGCTGGACCAGCAGCTGCAAAAAAACAAAGACGCCTGGGTCGATACCATCCTGACCCGGGTGTTGGGCGGGGGGCAGTAACATGGGCAACACCCAGGCGTCCAACGCCATTTTGGCAAAGGCGCGGGCGATGTATGGCCGCCGGCTCACGGCACGGAACTATCAGGAACTGCTGAACTGCCGTGACCTGCCGGATCTGATCAGCTACCTCAAGACCCGGACTTCCTATTCCGAGGCACTTCAGGCAGCCAACCCGGCCACCACTCACCGTGCCCAGCTGGAGACGCTTTTGCGGCTCAACCTGTTTGAGCAGTACGCCTCCCTGTGCCGGTACGAAATGAACATCGGCCACGACTTTTATCGTTACTTCATCATCCGCAGCGAGGTGCAGGCCATCACCACCCGCCTGCAGGAGCTTCATGCGCCGGACGGGGATGTATCCATCTACACCATGCCGGACTTCATCAAAAAGCATTCCTGCCTGAACCTGAACGCCATGTCCATGGCCACCAGCTTCAAAATGCTGGTGCTGGCGCTGGAGGGAACTCCCTATGCAAAGGTCCTTCAGCCGTTTGCCGACGACCCGGACTTTGCGCTGGAAAACAGCGGCCTGCTGGAGCTGGAAGCGGCTCTGGACAGCTTTGTGAACAGCCAGGTGGAACAGATTGCCGACACCAAACTTTCGGGCAAGAGCAAAGAAGAAATGCTCTATCTGCTGCGCCGGCAGAGCGATCTGCGGACCATCGCGGACATCTACCGCCTCAAGAGTGTGCTTCGCGCCGACCGGGCCTTCATCAAAAAGCGGGTCAGCCTGAGCGTCTCCAACATGACCCCGCGCCAGCTGGACAACCTCATGGACGCCCAGGACGCGCAGGATGTCATCCACCGGCTGGTGAATACGCCCTACGCTTCTGAATTCTACGGGGCGAGTTTCGATTACATCGAAGAGGGCGTGCGCAAGATCGACTACCGCTGGCATTTGAAAAAGCTGCGCTTTTCCACCAACCCCAGCGTGGTGCTGTTCTGCTACATCTTTTTGGCCGAAAACGAGCTTACCAACATCGTGCACATCATCGAGGGCGTGCGTTACGGCCTTGCCCCGGACGATATCGCCACCCTGCTGGTAGGCGTGGGCGATTAAGGGGGTGCCGCAATGTTTTTTGACCCCAAAATGCAGCTGATCTGGGTGGACGGCCCCCTGGAAAAGCTGGACGCATTCATCGAAAACTGCTGCGTGGACGGCAAACGGGTGCACCCTGCCCGGGCGCTGGACCACATGAGCGCCTCCGCAGGCTATGCCGCCCTGAACGAGGAAAATCCCTGGGGCCCGCTGGTGGAGCAGATCGAAGCCCTGGCCAAGGGATTTGAGATCCCAGTGGTGGAACCCACCCTCGCGGATGGGCGCGCCCAGGGCACGCGGGATTACCTCGCTGACCTGAACGCGCGGCTGGAGACCCACCGCAAGGACCGGGAGCTGCTGGAAAAGCAGCTGGAAATTTGCACGAAGGGCGCCGAGTCCTTCCGGCATTTTTCCTCGCTGGACGTTCCGGTGGAACTGACCCAGCAGTGCGAGTATGTGAAGATCCGTTTTGGACGCCTGCCCAAACGGGGCTACGCAATGCTTCAAAAGGACTTCACCACCGACCCCTACATCCTGTTCGTGCCCTGCAGCGAGGATGACAAGGCCCTCTGGGGCGTCTACTTTGCGCCGCAGAAGGACGCGGCCCGGGTGGACGGCATCTTTTCCGAGGCGTTCTTTGAGCGTATCCGCCTGCCTGGCGCGGCGGGCACTCCGGAACAGATCGTGGAGAACCTGCAAAAGAACATCGAGCTTCTGAACAGCGAGATCGCTGAGGTCAACGGACAGATGGCCCGGCTTTGGAATGAGGAAAAATGGAAGGTCGCCGGCATTTATGCCTCGGTGTGCAGCCTCGCCCGGCTGTTTGAGCTTCGCCGCTGTGCGGCGGTGCGGGGCGCGCACTTCTTCTACTGTGTGTGGGTGGCGCAGCCGGATATTCCGGCATTCAGCGAAAGCTGCACCGGAGTGGGCGGACTGAACCTCGCCCAGGACATGGTGCTGCCTATGCGCCGCTGGAAGCAGGAGAATCCCGAGCAGTGATGAAGACCGCCCTGAGCCGCCAGCGCGGCGGCGGTCAACGTGATCGAAGGTCGGTATGACCCGAAAGGAAGATGAGGATACATTGGCCATTGAAAAAATGAAACTGGTGCGGGTGGACGGCCTGCTCAAAAATCTGGACAGCGTCATCTACAACTGCTGCCTGGATGGCAACTTCCATCCCGAACCTGCCATCCAGCACATGTCCGGCTCCCTGGGCTACATCACCCTCAGCGAGGACAACCCCTACACTTCCCATGTGCAGAAGATGGAGGAGCTGTTCCAGCTGGTGGGGGAGAGCGCTCCGGCACTGAGCGCCCAGACCGCCCGGGACATCCAGCCGGAGGATAAGGAAAAGATCCAGGAGCTGGCCGAGCGTCTGGCCGGCATGCAGGGCGAGAAGGCAGACCTGGAGAAACAGAAGAGCGAACTGGAGGAAAAGAAAGCCCAGTTCAGTCACTTCACCGGCCTGGACATGCCTTTTGACGACATCATCAAGGGCGAATACATCAAAGTGCGCTTCGGCTTCCTGCCCAAGGCCAGCTATGCCCGCATGATGGTGGCCTACGCCGAAAACCCCCACGTGCTGTTTGTTACCTGCAGCGAGGACAAGGGCGGCTACTGGGGTATCTACTTTACGCCGCTGCGCAACGCCGATGAGATCGACGGTATCTTTGCCACCCTGTTCTTTGAGCGCCTGCACCTGCCCGAGGCTTCCGGTACACCGGAGTCCATCGTGAAGCAGCTGGGCGAGGAGATCGCCGACTGCCAGAAGAAGATCGAGGAAAAGGAAGCCGAGATCACCCGCTGCTGGGCCGAACAGAAGGAGACCTGCAGCGAGATCTACCAGCAGCTGAAATGGCATGAGCAGGCCTTTGACCTGCGCCATTACGCGGCCTACCGCGACAATTACTTCTTCATGGTGGGCTGGGTGCCCGCCGCCCAGGCGGACGCCTTTGCAGAAAAGGTCAAGCAGATCCGCCACATGCGGGTGACCGTCTCCGACCCGGAAGAGGTGGAGAACGCCACCCCGCCCACCAAGCTGAAGAACCCCTGGTTCGTCAAACCCTTCGAGTTCTTCGTGGACATGTACGGCCTGCCCAGCTACGGTGAGATGGACATCACCGCCTTTGTGGCCATCACCTTCACGGTGCTGTTCGGCATTATGTTCGGCGACCTGGGCCAGGGCGCGGTGCTGGCTGTGGGCGGCTTCATCCTTTGGAAGTGGAAGAAGATGGCCCTTGCCCGGCTCATCGTTCCCTGCGGCATTTCCAGCATGGTGTTTGGCTTCATGTTTGGCTCTGTGTTCGGCTTTGAAGAGGCGCTGAACCCGGTGTATGAACTGCTGGGCATGTCCGGCAAGCCCATCAGCAACTGGCCCGGCACCCCCCATTCGGTGCTGGACACCGCCGCCATCAACCCCATCCTGGTCTGCGCCATCTTCATCGGCGTGGCACTGGTGCTGGCTGCCATGGTGCTGCACATTATCGCGGCGCTGCGCAAGGGCCAGTGGGGCGAGGCGATCTTCTCCAACAACGGCCTGGTGGGCATTCTGGTCTACTGCGGCGGCGTTTCCTTCGTCAGTGACTTTATGAGCGGCCCCCATTTCCTGCCTTCCGGCGTGGCCTTTGCCTTGATCGGCGGCGGCCTGGTGCTGCTGTTCTTCAAGGAGATCCTGATCGGCCTGGTGGATCATCATCCCAACTGGAAGCCCGAAAGCTGGGCGGACTACTGCATGCAGAACATCTTCGAGCTGCTGGAGTATGTGCTGAGCTATTTCAGCAACACCGTTTCCTTCCTGCGTGTGGGCGCCTTCGTGTTCGTCCATGCGGCTATGATGATGGCCATCTTCAGCCTGGCCGGCGACCCGGTCAACCCCATCGTTGTGATCCTGGGCAACGCCCTCATCATCGCGCTGGAGGGCCTGCTCTCCGGCATTCAGGGCCTGCGTCTTGAGTTCTACGAGATGTTCAGCCGCTGCTACGAGGGCGGCGGTCATCCCTTCAAGGGCGTGAGCCTGACCGACAAGGCCGAGTGAGCTTTTCTTCGCCAGAACAGGGCGCCGGAACATTCCGCTGTGTCACCCTGTTTTCAATACAAGACATAAAATTGATTTGGAGGACCTAACCATGAATACTTTTCTGACCATCTGCCTGATCGTTCTGCCTCTGAGCCTGCTCATGGGCTTCGCCGCCTACCTTGCCCGTCAGTCCGCCAAGGGCATGCCTGTCAAGCGCACCCTGAGCTTGAACATCACCGCTTTTGTGGTGGTTCTGCTGCTGGCCGCCTGCTTCGCCTTTGTTGTAAGCGCTGAGGGCGAGACCGCCACCGCCGCCATGACCGCTGCTGAGCGCGCTGCCAGCAACGAAAGCATGGGCCTGGGCCTGATCGCTGCCGCTCTGGTCACCGGCCTTGCCGGTATCGGCGGTGGTATGGCCGTTGCCGCCGGCGCTCCCGCTGCTATCGCCGCCGCTTCCGAGGATCCCAAGAGCTTCGGTAAGAGCCTGATCTTCGTGGCTCTGGGCGAGTCCATCGCTCTGTACGGCGTCGTTATCTCCATCCTGATCCTGAACAAACTGGTATAAAGGAGGCGCAGCAATGCGTTTCTTTCTGATCAGCGACAACACCGACACCCAGACCGGCATGCGGCTGGCGGGGATCGAAGGCGTGGTGGCCCACACCGCCGAGGAAGTGACCAGCGCCTTTGAATCCGCCCTTGCCCAGCCGGATATCGGCATGATCCTGGTGACGGAAAAGATCGCCGACGATTTCACCGAGATCGTCAACGACGCGAAGAAGGACCAGGAGGGCCCGCTGGTGCTGGCCATCCCGGACCGGCACGGTTCGGCCCTTGGCCGTGACCGAATCACCCGCTATGTGCGTGAAGCCATCGGCGTTAAGATTTGAGGTGCAGCAAATGATTGAAGAAAACGAGCGCGCGGCAAAATTTATGCAGGCCATCCAGCGGGACGGCGAAAAGCGCCGCACCGCCATCATCCAGGCCATCGACGAGGAGATCGCCGCCGAACTGGAAAAAGTGAAGACCGCCGCCGAGGCCAAAGCGCGGCAGATGGGGGACTATGAGAAGGTCCGCCTGCAGGAAGAGACCAACCGCAAGCTGTCTCACAGCGTGGTGGAGACCGGCGCCGAGCTGGCCGCCCGCCGCAGTGAGATCGCCCAGCAGGTGTTCGACGCCTGCGAGGAGAAGCTTGCCGCCTTTACCGCAAAGCCGAAGTATGCCGACTATCTGAAAAAGAGCGCCGAGGCGCTGCTGCAGCTTCTCCACGCGGAGAAGGCGGAGTTCTATGCCCGCCCGCAGGATGTGGAGGCTGCCAAGGCAGTTGTTCCCGCCGGCTGCGAAGTGACCGCCGACGCAACCATCCGCCTGGGCGGCCTGCGCGCCAAGAGCGGCGCGGTGGAGGCGGACGACACGCTGGATATGAAGCTGGAAGCCCAGAAAGACTGGTTCCTGCAGAATTCCGGCATGTCCATCGCCCTTTAATTTCGAAAACCGAGGTGAACCGAATTGGCTCAAAATCTCATCTACAGCATTAACGGCCCGGTGGTCACCATCAAAGGCAAGACTGGCCTTTCCATGATGGAAATGGTCCATGTCGGCAACGACCATCTGGTGGGCGAAGTCATCCGTATGGACGAGGAGCTCACCACCATTCAGGTCTACGAGGAGACCAGCGGCCTTGCGCCCGGCGAGCCTGTGACCACCACCGGCGGCCCCCTGTGCGTTACCCTGGGCCCCGGTATCCTGCGCAACATCTACGACGGCATTCAGCGGCCGCTGCCCGCCCTTGAAAAAGAGAGCGGCCCCTTCATCGCCCGCGGCTGCAACATCCCCAGTCTGGACTCCAACGCCAAGTGGGATGTGACCGTGACCGTGAAGGTGGGGGACAAGCTGGTCCCCGGCCAGGTCTACGCCACTTGCCCTGAGACCCCGGTCATCCTGCACAAGTGCATGGCCGCCCCCGGCGTGGAGGGCACCGTGACCTGGGTGGCCGAGAACGGCAGCTACACCGTGAACGACACCGTGGTGCGCATTGCCGACAAGAACGGCAATGAACGGGAACTGACCCTGTGCCAGAAATGGCCCATCCGCCGCCCCCGCCCTGTGCAGGCCCGCATGCCCGCCCAGCGCCCGCTGATCACCGGCATGCGCGTGGTGGACACCATGTTCCCCATCGCCAAGGGCGGCGCCGCCGCCATCCCTGGCGGTTTCGGTACCGGCAAGACCATGACCCAGCACCAGCTGGCCAAATGGTGCGACGCCGACATCATCATCTACGTTGGCTGCGGCGAACGCGGCAACGAGATGACCCAGGCGCTGACCGAGTTTGGCGAACTGATCGACCCCAAGACCGGCCGGCCCCTGACTGACCGCACGGTGCTCATCGCCAACACCTCCAACATGCCTGTGGCCGCCCGTGAGGCGAGCATCTACACGGGGCTTACACTGGCGTCACCCTGGCGGAGTACTACCGCGACATGGGCTACCACACCGCCATGATGGCCGACTCCACCAGCCGTTGGGCCGAGGCCCTGCGCGAGATCAGCGGCCGTCTGGAGGAAATGCCCGCCGACGAAGGCTATCCCGCCTATCTGCCCAGCCGTCTGGCCGAATTCTACGAGCGCGCCGGCTATGTGCGCGCCCTGAACGGGGAAGAGGGCTCCGTCACTGTCATCGGCGCCGTCAGCCCTCCGGGCGCTGACTTTTCCGAGCCCGTCACCCAGAACACCAAGCGTTTCACCCGCTGCTTCTGGGCGCTGGACAAGGCCCTGGCCTATGCCCGTCACTACCCGGCCATCAACTGGAACACCAGCTACACCGAGTACATCACCGACCTGGCCCCCTGGTACTACGACAATGTGGGCCCGGATTTCCTGTCCTGCCGAGAGCAGATCGCAAGCCTGCTGCTGCAGGAGACCAGCCTGATGGAGATCGTCAAGCTGATCGGTTCCGACGTGCTGCCCGACGACCAGAAACTGGTCATCGAGATCGCCCGTGTCATCCGTGTGGGCTTCTTGCAGCAGAACTTCTTCCATGACCAGGACACCTACGTCAGCCTGGAGAAGCAGCTCAAGATGATGAAGGTCATCCTGCACCTGTACGAAAAGAGCCAGGCGCTGGTGGCCCGTCAGATCCCCATCAGCAAGCTGCTGCGTCTGGGCCTGTTCGACAAGCTGGTCAAGATGAAGTACGATATCCCCAACGACAAGCTGGAAATGTTCGACGAGTACACCGCCGAGATCGATCAGAAGATCGGCGAGCTGCTGCGCGCTTAACAAGGGAAAGGAGCGAAAGAGAGACATATGATCCTTGAACATGTTGGCTTAAGCCAGATCAACGGCTCGCTGGTGGTTCTGGACGGCGTGCAGAACGCTTCCTACGACGAGATGGTGGTGATGAAGCTCACCGACGGCTCCCAGCGCGTGGGCCGTATCGTGATGATCGAGGGTGACAAGTGCGTCATCCAGGTGTTCGAAGGCACCACCGGCTTCTCGCTGGACAACACCCGCACCACCCTCTCCGGCCACCCCATGATGGTGGACCTGAGCCCCGAAATTCTGGGCCGCACCCTGGACGGCCTGGGCCGCCCCATCGACGGCCTGGGCGAAATTTACCCCGAGTTCCGGCGTGACGTGAACGGCTCGCCTATTAACCCGGTGAGCCGCGTGTATCCCCGGAACTACATCCGCACCGGCATTTCTTCCATCGACGCGCTGGCCACCCTGATCCGCGGCCAGAAGCTGCCCATCTTCTCCGGCTCCGGCATGAAGCACAACGAGCTGGCGGTGCAGATCGTCAAGCAGGCGGACGTTTCCGACGGCGAGGATTTCGCCATCGTGTTCGCCGCCATGGGCGTGAAGAACGACGTTGCCGACTACTTCAAAAAGAGTTTTGAGGCAGCCAACGTTATGGACCGCGTGGTCATGCTGCTCAACCTGGCCAACGACCCCATCGTCGAGCGTATCATCACGCCCCGTGCGGCGCTGACCATCGCTGAGTACCTGGCCTTTGATCTGGGCAAGAACATCCTGGTCATCCTTACCGATATGACCAGCTACTGTGAGGCTCTGCGTGAGTTCTCCTCCTCCAAGGGCGAGATCCCCGGCCGTAAGGGCTACCCCGGCTACCTCTACTCCGACCTGGCGTCGCTGTACGAGCGCGCCGGCATTATCGAGGGCCGCAAGGGCTCTGTGACTCAGATCCCCATCCTCACCATGCCCGGCGACGACATCACCCACCCCATCCCTGACCTGACCGGTTACATCACCGAGGGCCAGATCGTGCTGGATCGCGGCATGGACGCCACGGGTGTCTATCCGCCGGTGAGCGTGCTGCCCAGCCTGTCCCGTCTGATGAAGGACGGTATCGGCGCGGGTTACACCCGCGAGGACCACAACCCCCTGGCCAACCAGCTTTTCGCCACCTATGCCCGCGTGCAGGACGCCAAGGCTCTGGCCAGCGTTATCGGCGAAGAGGAACTTTCCGCCAGCGACAAGCGGGTCATGGAGTTCGGCCGCGCCTTCGAGCAGAAGTTCGTGGGCCAGGGCAACACCAACCGCTCCATCGAGGAGACGCTGGACCTTGGCTGGGAACTGCTGTCCATGCTGCCCCGTGAAGAGCTGGACCGTGTGGACCAGGTCATGCTGGACCATTACTACAAGCCGCAGGTAAACGCTGCCCACCGGGACCTTGGCTCGATCCTCAAAAAGTGAGCCTTAACAGAGAGGAGGCTGCCGAATGGCACAGGTTTTTCCCACAAAATCGAACCTGATGGCGCAAAAGCGCAGCCTTGCGCTTGCCAGCCAGGGCTATGACCTGATGGACCGCAAGCGGAACATCCTTGTGCGGGAAATGATGCAGCTGATCGACCGGGCGGCGGTCATCCAGGACGAGATCGCCACTGCCTATTCCTCGGCTTACAAGGCTTTGCAGCGCGCCAACATCACCCTTGGTGTTGTGGGCGAGTTCGCCAAGACGGTGCCTGTGGAGACCGGCCTCAAGCTGGACTACCGCAGCGTCATGGGCGTGGAGTTGCCCATCGTTAAGATGGAGGAGAGCGCCCCCGGCCTTTATTACGGGCTGGATTCCACCAACAGCCAGTTGGATGACGTGTATCTGAAATTCTGCGAGGTCAAGCGCCTCACCGTGGAGCTGGCCGAGGTGGAGAGCAGTGTCTACCGCCTGGCTGTGGCCATCCAGAAGACCCAGAAGCGCGCCAATGCCCTGAACAACATCATGATCCCCCAGTTCACCGCCACCATCAAGTACATCACCGAGGTGCTGGAGGAAAAGGAACGGGAGGACTTCTCCCGCCTGAAGGTCATCAAAAAGCAGCGGGACGGCTGAACCGCCGCTGCAAAACTGTAAAGCAAAATCCCCTTTGCGGAATGCCGCAAAGGGGATTTTTGCTTTGTTTTCCTGTCACAGGGTGAAGCCCAGTTTGCGCCGGGCAGGCCAGGGAAAATCGCGCCACTGGCCGCCGGAACCATCGGCTTTGCCCATCAGCAGGGTGGTGGCCGCGTCGGCGAGATAGCCCAGGTATCCCGCGGCGGGGCTGTTGCAGAGCAGCTTCCACATCAAACCGCCAAAGAGGTAGGATTGGGCAAACTCCCGCCAGCCGCCCAGGTCCCCGGCAGCACGCTGGGCCAGGTCCCACAAAATGCCCTGGGCCTCCTCCGGGGTGATCCAGCCCAGATAACTTCCCCAACGGGCCAGCATGGCGGCGCGGCCCACATCCCAGCCGGTCATAAAGGCGGGGGAGTAGTGCTCTTTGTAATGCTGGGCGAAAGCCCAGGCGCGGACCACGCCTTCCCGGTCATCTTCGTCCTCATCGCCGGTCATCAGCTCCTCCGGCGATTCCGCTTCGCAGTAAAAGCGGTAGCGCTCGGTGTAGCCACCTTGCGTCAGATAGCGAATGGTCTCCAAAAGACCGCTTCGCCCGTCGATCCCCCAGGAGCGGCGCACCACCGAGAGGACCTGCTGCTCCAGCACGGGGATGTGTTCCTCCACGTCCAGTCCGTCCAGGCGGTGATCGTTCAGAGTGGACACAATGCCGGAGAGCAGAATGCCGAACCGGCCCCAGAGCGCCGGGTCCCTGCCGAATTCTATCGATGTCGGCTCGGGCAGCGCCTCCAGGCGGGCCATGGTTTCGTCCAGCAGGGCATAAAGAGAAGCGGCGGTCTCTTCCTCTTCATCAAAACCGAGCCCTTCCTCGTCGCCTTCCATGGCGAGCGTTTCCAGAGCGGCGGCCAGCACGCCCATGTCCTCGCCAAACAGCTGGCTCATGGCGGCTTCGGCGCTCATAGCTGCGGCCTCGGCCATCCGTTGGTCCATCATTTGCTGCAGCTGTTCCTGGTTGGCTGCCATCTGCGTCATGGTTTGCGCGTCAAACACCTGCCCCAGGATCTCCACCTGCCGCTGGGCATTGGCGGCTATCTGCTCCGCTTCCTGCGAGGCAGTGTCCCGGAGCGGGACGTCCGACTTGGGGCAGGAAGAAGAGGCCAAAGTTTCGGCCTTTTCCTCCATTTCATGCAGGCTTGCCAGAGCCTGGGCCTGCGCTCCCTTGGCGCGGTTCAAAATTTCGTTAATGTCCATTGTCGTCCTCCGTTTCACCGGGCAGAGTGTGCCAGGCCGGCGGCTGGCTGTGGCGGAACAGCAGGCGCTTCGCTTTTGCCAGCAGCCACTCCACAAAATGAAACCATAACTGACCTAAGAGCGTCACCGCTGTCAGCAGCACAAGAAACCAGAAAAGTTCGTTCCAGGGCATGTTTGCCTCATTTCTTTGCGAAGCGGTTCATAAAGAAATCGGTGAAAGCAGCCAGTTCCTCATCCTGAGATACATAGACATACAGGCTCTCGTCCTCCAGCCAGTCGTAGGCGTTGATGGCGATGTAGCCCCGCTTGTCCGGATAAATGACAAAGGCGTCGGTGGGGTATTTGTTCCGGTAGGCTTTCAGGATGTCGGCGCGGCGATAATAGGTGGGGTCGCCGCAGCCGGAAAGGTCAGGCACGGTGGGCACTGCCACGATGGTCTCTTCCGCCTCGTTCCAGCCCACGATGAGGTTGCCGATCTTCGTCTTGCTTCCGTGGACAAAACCGTAGTTGAAGCGGCTCACGTCTTCGGTGTAGCCGAAAATCAGGCGGTAGTTGTTTCCGCCCTCCACCACATGGTCAAACAGCGCCCGCATTCTTTTGGCGTTCGCGCTGCTTTTTTCCATGTCGATCTCCGGCCCCTTGAAAAGCTTGCTGAAAATACCCATGGTAAAATCCTCCCGAATGTTTATTATCTCTCCGCCGTGGGGCGGGGAAACTTTGCATAAAGATGAAAATGTAAATTTGTTTTTATTGTGGGTGAGAAAAAAGCCCGCTTGGATGAGCCGCAAAAGGGGGCCAAACGGGCCGCAATGTCATGGGTTTTGCACGTCCTGGCTGCGGAGTGAGGCAAGCCAGTCCACGATGGCGTTTATCTGCACGTCGATGGTGGCTTCCGCAGCTTCGGGCACCAGCAGAGGCAGGCTGCCGGGAATGGCTCTTTGGATCACCATCGTTGCAAGGCAGAGGTTGGTGAAAAGGCTGACACGGTCTGAGGCAGACCGAACGCCAAAAATCTCCAGAAGCTGCCCGAACAGCCGCTGCTGCTTTTCGCGGAACGTACGATAGCTTTCGGGCGACAGGCGGCGGAATATTTTCTGCTGTTCCTCAACGGTCAGCACTGCAATGCCGTTTTGTTCGCCATAACAGCAGGTGCGGAGGAAGCGGGTGACAGCTTTCCGCCAGTCAAGTTCGGGGTCGTCCAGCAGCTTTTGAGCGTATTCCAGCACCCGGGGCTGCTGGAGATAGAGCATTTCCACCACCAGGTCCTCTTTGGTGGGGAAAAAGGTGTAGAAAAAGGTGCGGGAAATCCCCACCTTCTGATAGATCTGCTCCACAGTGGTGTGCTGAATGCCCTGCTTTGTCATCAATTCAAGGCCCACCGCCACAAGATCCCTGCGGACCTGCTCTTTCTGCGCCTCGGAATAGGCTACTTTTGGCATTCTTTCACCCTCTCATAAAAACAAAGCGACTGGACTTGTTTTTATTGTAGCATGGGAAAGGAAAAAACTCAAGAAGGGCAGGGGGAAAAACGACACGCCGGGAACCAGAGTTCCCGGCGTGTCAAAGCTGTAAAATTGCGGTGGTTCAAACGCGGACTTTGGGGTGCCGCTGATAGAATTTTTCGCGCTCAGCGAAATAGCACTGCGCGCAAAGGCTCTGGTATTCCACGTTGTTTTCCTGATCGATGGCCACCTGGTCGCCCTCAAACACGAACTCGCCGTTCACTTTGCGGCCGTTGCAGGTGGCTTTGCGCCCGCAGGTGCAAATGGTCTTCATTTCCTCAATGGCATGGGCCAGTTCCAAAAGGCGGGTGGAGCCGGGGAAGCCCTGCATGGAGAAATCGGTGCGCAGACCGTAGGCGATGACCGGAATATTCAGCTTCACCGTGACCATAAAAAGCTGCTCTGCCTGCTGCGGGGTGAAAAACTGGCTCTCATCGGTGAGAACGCAGGCCAGAGGCTTGTCGCCGCGGCCGGCTTCCTCCTGCACCAGCTGGAACACATCCATGTCGGGCGTAACGGTTTTGTCCACCGGGCGGCTCACGCCCAGACGGCTGAGCAGGCATTCCCCGCCCTTTGTGTCAATGCTGGGCTTGAGGATGAACACCCGCATGCCCCGCTCTTCATAGTTGTATGCCACCTGCATCAAGGCAGTGCTTTTGCCGCTGTTCATTGCGCCGTAGCGGTAATACAGTTTTGCCATAAACGGGAGACGCTCTCTTTCGTTGTGGTGTTTATTTGTTGCGCAGCCGGTAACCCAAGCTCATCAGGCTGTCGCCCAGATGGGCGTTTTCCACCGTCACGCAGGGATAGGTGACCGAAAGGTCATAGTGGCTGAAATTCCAGAAGCCCTTGATCCCCAGTTCCACCAGCTGGCCGGAAATTTCCTTCGCACTCTCCCTGGGCAGGCAAAGCACCGCCACAGTGGGATGGTTTGCCTTGCAGAACTCGTCCAGCTCATCGATATGGTGGATGGGCACACCGTCCAGGTCATGCCCCACCAGGTCCTGCCGGATGTCAAACACCGCCAGCAGGTTGTAGCCGTTGGTGTCGGTGGTCAAAAAACGGGAGACAGCGGTGCCCAAACGGCCTGCGCCCAGCAGGATGGTGGGCAGTTTTTCACCGTGACCAAACAAAAGCTGGCCGATCTCTTTTTCCAGCACTTCCACATTATAGCCAATGCCCTGCTGGCCGAACCCGCCAAAACAGTTGAAGTCCTGACGCACCTGGCTGGCAGTGGTGCCCATCATGCGGGCCAGTTCGCTGGAAGAAATGGTCGCAACACCGGATTTGTGCAGCTGAGTGATGTAGCGATAATACTTCGGGAGCCGCTTGATGACCGGCAGTGATACCTTGCCCTGAGAGTTGTTCATTCGTTTCACCATCTTTTATCAGATTCTTCAAGCGTGGCTTGCAAAAGGCAAAGCAGCAGCAGGCCGCTTTTGTTCCCCGGCCCGGCTGTGCTGCGGACCACAGACCGGGGCAGAGCGCCCGGAAAGGGGACGCCCTTTTTATATAGTATAATCTTTGAGGCGGCTTTGTCAAACAGTATACAAAGTTTTGTGCATGCTGAGGGTTATTTTGCATAACGGTCCCCCTCTGGGGGAACGCTGACAGAGAACACCGAAAAGGGGGAGTAGAACGCGATGGAAACAAACGATAACCGGCAGCCGCCCACCGACGCACAGGTGGAACAGGAAAAACTGGAACAGGAATATATGATGGACACCGGTTCGGTGATCCGTACAAAAGGACGGCACTCCATCCACTGCCTGACGGTGGTGGGGCTGATCGAGGGCCATGTCAGCGCGGATCAGAGCCAGAAGGTGACCAAATATGAGCATGTGATCCCGCAGCTGGTGGCCATTGAAGAAGACCCGGACATCGAGGCGCTGCTGGTGATCCTGAACACGGTGGGCGGCGATGTGGAGGCAGGCCTGGCCCTTTCCGAACTCATCAGCGGCGTCAGCAAGCCCAGTGCCACGCTGGTGCTGGGCGGCGGGCACTCCATCGGCATTCCGCTGGCGGTCAGTGGGCGGCGCAGCTTCATTGTGCCCACCGCCACCATGACCATCCACCCGGTGCGGCATTCCGGCCTTGTGCTGGGTGTGCCTCAAACCATGCGCTATTTTGAACAAATGCAGGAGCGTATCGCCGGTTTTGTGGAGAGCCACTCCAAAATCAGCAAGGAACGCTTTGTGGAGCTGATGATGCACACCGGCGAGCTGGTGATGGATGTGGGCACCGTGCTCACAGGCCAGCAGGCCGTGCACGAGGGATTGATCGACCAGCTGGGAAGTCTGGGCGACGCGCTGGATTATCTTTACGGAGAGATCGAACGCCGGGGCTGAGTGCCCCGGCGCTTTCCTTTGTTGACATTTTTGAGTACGGGGATTATGATGAAATAAATCCAGATAGAAAGCGGGGTGCTCGACTATGAAAAACAGCGGAATGAATACACGAGCTGAATATCTTTTGAGGGCCCCGGTCGCATGGTGAGTGTTTCATAGGCTTTGCCGCGGCTTATTCGCCGCGGCTTTTTTTATGCGGTCTGCTGCTCCTCACAAGATGTTCGCGCAAAATCAGCTTGCAGATGAACCGAGAACAATTTGTGGAGGTATTTATGATCCATCTCAAAAAAATCACCGAAGAAAATTTTGTGGACGCGTTCAATTTGAAACTTGCGCCCGAACAGGAGCGCTTCGTTTCACACCCGATCCGCAGCCTCGCCCAGGCGTATGTTTACAGGCAACAATGCCAGCCTTTCGGTATCTATGAAAATGACACGATGGTCGGCTATGTGATGGTGATTTACGACTAT